>Ga0131853_10009786_pt1 | contig 17536 bp, 5 predicted proteins | sample TergutLab28metaG_FD_92764 | JGI IMG/M metagenome (GOLD analysis project Ga0131853, IMG submission 92764) | Labiotermes labralis P1 segment gut microbial communities from Petit-Saut dam, French Guiana - Lab288 P1 (version 2) (version 2) | ecosystem: Host-associated > Arthropoda: Insects >... | reverse complement strand
GTAGTAGTAGTAATAGTAGTAGTAGTGCTGGTGGTGGTAGTAGTAGTATAGACTAGAAATATATAGACAGCTTATATGCAAAGTAGTAGTAGCAGTGGTAGTAGTAGTAGTAGTAGTAGTAGTCGTAGTAGTATCACTAAGTGAGGAAAGAAAACACAAAATTCTGAGTGTGTAAAATTTGTCGGACCTAATGCCATATTACAAGCAAAGTCTATCTTGTATTCATCACGATACAAAATACGACAGACACTGTACAGTCCTGTTCCAGAATATTAGACTGTATATAAGTACTTCTAACGTTACACAGAACAGACCTTACACAGTAGGTTAGATAGTTTAGGTACTGCCAAATATTCTTCATCCAATTACCAATATTCCGACACTAGACGATTTTCTAAGCCAAACATTTTCACGGAAAATTTAAAGCGTTCTGAAAATATAAATAATTATTACAATAAATACGCTGAATCGAAAAAGAATACTCTACATCCTCTTGTGTTTCTGTACTGTGTAACTTATACCATAAACGTAAAATGTGCAGACTATATATCGCAATCTCTCCGTCCACATTCCTTATCTCGGAAAGTACCAATTAGATTGATAAAATTTTTATTATGCTTACGCATCATAACAATGTCATTAATCGATATATATTGTATGTCACATAATGAGACTCTTTTTAAAACACGGAACTCAATAAAGCAGAGAGCGTGGTCATAATCGCTCCCCGTGCAGCGACAGATGTCGTCCGCTCTAGAACGAGCAGTCCCGAATTATTGCTGAGTACCACAGAGATGGCGGGGCCATTGGTCACTATGCAGTAATGCGACTACAAGTAGGTTCCGTGTCCAGATGGACAAATGTACGACTTCATTCCTACAAGAAATCCAAATTGACTTTGAAAAATCCTTCCAAACAAGAACATTTGCAAAAGTGTACTGGGTATTTTAAATAATATACGTGTATCTCAAAACGTTCACAACTCTAATTTGAAATACATCTCGACAATGGGAACACTTAGCGAAAAACGGAAAGAATAATTTGTTGCAAAGGTTTCTGGTTTATGACACAACTTTGTAATCCGGCAGGTGGATATCGACGTTTCGAAGATACCTAGCGTTGAAACCATTACAACTAACAAGAAGGAGACAGAAAGTTTCTACGCAACGATTGTACCCAACCACTATACTAGAACGTAAGGTCATAATCCAGATCAGATGACATATCTTGAATACCACAAAAAGCCTCAAATATTAGAGAACAGTTCACCATACAAGAAAAATACGTGACGTAAATAAAATTCAAGGTCAACAAGGTACACCAAATAACACAAGAGCATTTAGAAAATATTCAAACTTTTTTGTAACACACTGTTACATTAACATACACACTAATAATAATAATAATAATAATAATAATAATAAACTATTCCTTGTTTGATAAACTGGTATTTACAATGTTGTCTACCTGAAAAGCAAGACTGTCCCAAAGGCAAAGAAATGACTTTCGCCTGACTGGTAAAGGACTTCGAAAGCTAAGTCCAACTCCAACTCCGTTCATGGGTACAATGTACGGGCACATTTTCATACGTTTTATAGTCCTGTGTATGTACAGGCTTTGAGATTAGCCGACGACCACCGAAAGAACAGCATTCAGTAAATCTGATGGGAAGATGTACTCTTGAGAAACGAAAAGCCTACGACTTAGCTTCGAACAAGAAATCCCTCAAAGACCTGAGCACTACTCATTAGTCTGTGTTCACCAAGAATTTCTGTTGTTACACATGGGGTAATAAAGATTTGTGTGTGCATGTAAGAGAGAAGGCCTCCATTCTTGCAAGTACTGATTTGGCTACAAGCCGAGATATGTTGAAATAATGACACACTGCACATTATGGGTGAATAATTTGGTGGTATCCACCGTTAAGGCTTTCATTTTGATTTATCTAAATGTTGAGGGTTGCAGCAGAAGCATGTAGCAGCAAATTGGAGCTTATGAACTATCCCAGCCTTGAGATGAAGTTAGAAAACGGCAAAGAACCTGTATTCAGATGGCCTGTGGCAGGCTAAACACATGAACCTCCCACACAAAACAGGTCTGTGGCAGGCTTAACACATGAACCTCCTATACAAAACAAACAGATTGATTGTGTATGGCCTAATAATCGCTGTTTCATGTGAGGTAAAGTTAGCGTTTACCCTAGAACAGGTCCCTAAGGCTCAGAGGTGAAGCAGAGTTATAGCTCTACTCTTTCTTTAATCTCGGTCTAGATATGAGTGTCTGGTTAACGCCATAGCCCGACCGCTTTAAACCCGGGAAAGAGACACTGTACAATTTATACGGGAGGCTGAGTGGACCCCAGAGTCGGTCGGAAAGGATGAGGAATATCTCACTCCCACCGGAATTCGATCCCCGGACCGCCTAGTCCGTAGCAAGTCGCTATACCGCCTGCGCCATCGCGGCCTACATTTATTATGAGCATCCTACAACACACAAAACACACTGTGCAGGCACAACATAGTTTTTAATATTAGAACGTTCGGTACATAGAGTTACCACTGTGACTAAAGTGGTTATTTTACCCATATTATTATTTTTGCACATGGATTGTACCCTCCGCTTGATACGATTCAAAGTTGAAAATATTAATCTTTAGATATACTGTAGGATTCGTTGGGTGGGGATCGGACCATCATCCGTTGGGTACATTAAGACAATGGAAAACGTGGGCAAAAGTCCACGCAGTGACAGGGATTTGAACCTAGGGTACCAGTGTTCAAGTGATCCAGAACCGTAAATGTAGTATATTTGGCAATGTAATGTTTGCCCTAATTTCCTTCCACTAAAGATATAGGAGCATAAGCTTATAAGACTATCCTGTTGTGTGCGTGCGTGCGCGTGTGTGTGCTTGTGTGTGTGTGTGTGTCAATTTCGACTTTTTAATCGGATGAGCAGTTTTTATGAAACTTGGTATTATGCCATCAAGTACTGCGAGGTTGTGAGGAAAGGAACGACACTAACGCCATTGGCTCCAGGGCTTTAAAATGACGCACGGTAAAAGCTATCGGAAATGTACTCTTTTTAATGTAATCTTTTTTTGCTGGATGTATAACAACAAGATGGCGGGCACATGCAAATCTTTTTTTTTATTTCCTGTTTGATGGTGAATATTCAAGAAACACTGGAACTATGCATTTTTAATTGGTACGGAGAGAGATCATAAATAAATAGAAGCATTTTTGTAATATATTGACGTTAACAGCTACCAACATATTGGATAAACATGTTTCACGTGCCCATAAACTTTACATAAGCAGTTATTTCTTTACAAAGCACAACATAATAATAATAATAATAACACAGTAATGGACCTGTCAGAGAAGAAATATATGCACAAGGACAGCAGGGGTAGAATTCGCTCAGAACTCCTTATACTAGACACTACGACAGACTATTTTCAGTCTTGAGATAACACGGCGCCATCAACATCTGCCTCGTCTATTTTTTTAATAGTGCAAGAGACCCTTGTGACCCAGAGCCTCCTCATTATCGAGGTTTCACGACCACACTCCTTCAGACACACCACGAGCTATAGGACTATTGAGGACGAGTGGTCAGACCGAAGCATAGAGCTCTACCTGACAACACACAACACTCACAACAGAGAGACATCCATGCCTCCGGCGGGATTCGGACCCGCAATCCCAGCAAGCGAGCGGTCACAGACCCACTCATTAGACCGAGCGGCCATTGGGATCGACGTCTTTGCCTATACCCCGAGCAAACTTCTACATACTGCTTATTGTTATCTGTGAACAAGCTAACAGTTCAATATAGTAGGAACCAGGTCAAAGTAGAAAGTTTGTGTTTAATTTTGTGAGACTCTGTGTTACAACAAAGAAGCCGGGTTAGCGTAGTATCTAAGGCGTCTCGCTATGCGACGGGCGGTTTGGGGCTCAAACCCCGGTCACAGCGAAATTTTCCTCGCCCATCCAGACCTACCACTGGCCCGCCCAACATCCTGTAAAATGGCTAACGTATCTCTTTCCCAGGGCTTGGCTTTGACCCACCACTCCATCTCGAGCCGAGATTAAGACAGGATGGAAGAGCTATACCTTATTTCTATGATGAACTTTACTTTTACCTGTGCTTCACTCATGAAAGTGACCAATTGATTTTCTGCGACTACTCTAATGCGTCAGGCCTAGGGGTCATGGGTTGTTTCTTTGCTAAGTTTGTTGACTATACTCTGTTTATTTAGTGTCACATGGTAGGAAGAATCTGAGTGAAGAATTATAAATTATTTTGAAGAAAACAACCGTGACCTTTCTTAAGATACTTTCTCAGCTTTAGCTAGATTCCAGAGGAACTTAGGAAAAACGCGAAGAAACTCAGTTACGATATTCACGCCCAGGGCTGGGAATTAGGACTTTCGCGCTTAAGCAGGAGAATTAGAACTTTCACCAATGACATACGCCCGGCTGGATAGGCAGGCTACGTGGAACTGGATATGAAGTCTTCAAGTAACCATATGCCTCTAGCTCCGGCAGTTTATGGGTTGCTATCCATCACATCCCAATACCGAACAAATACAGACACTCCCCGGCTTAACCAATAATCACGTTTCTAAAGGCCCGGCACAACTGGATTTTTGAGCAATTCAGGATTAAGTATGCATATGTTCAAATGTATACGTACATATGCAAATGAAGCCTATTAAAATCCAAACTCTTAAGACAATGGAACCTGATCGGCTGCAGCATGACCGCCCCGTCTTCTGTGTTATTGCCCAGCAGTATTCTTCCTCTACCTGCGTCTCGTACAGCTTTCTTTCTCTCAAAGAAAAATTCGCCACACTTTTAAATAAGAAATTTAATTTCTTCACTCTTTTTAATTCCGCTATTCTGAAATTGCTTAGATTAAATTTTTCTAGGACTGGGAATGTATATATTAAAAACACTCGCTGCGACAGAGTTTAAGGCATGTTCGTTTTAATGACCCTCATCCTACCAACAAATATTCTTAGAAGACCAATATGACATATCATGTTTAATGAATCATTAGTTATTGGCTTTATAAAACATTTCGCAGTCACCATCCCATCTTTTATTTATCTAAAACACTGTTAAGTTAAAATACTTATTCTCTTAAAACGCGACCACTCATATCTCAAGACCTAGAATTAAAGGATCACAGCGGCTTTTATAAAATCAACTTCGCATGACCGCTATAATGACACATGATATGGGGGAGTTCGGAATTATCAGAACGCGGAGTTCTCTAAAACCATGGTATTCGTTCAGACTGTACGGCAGGAAGTCAATGCTTATAATAGTATTGCCAGTGAAAGATCATGGCACCTACAGACTCGAACAGGAAGGCCGACTGAAGCTTTAAAAAACTCGTGTTTATTTACCTTCTAAGGCACACCAGTATTTAATCGTGTGTTTTAGCTGGCAATAACACTGCTTACTGTCAACAGATTCTGCATTCATGTTCTGTGCGATCCTCAAAATAAACAGCAATTATTGTTCCAAAACGGAATTGATGAGGGGGTATTTGTGTGTAGGCGCCTTCGCAAAATTTCGAAAAGCCACTATTAGCTTCGTCATGTCTGTCTATCCGTCCGTCTTCATGGAACAACTCGTCCCCCACTAGACGGATTTTCATGAAATGTTGAATTTGAGTATTTCCGAATATCTGTCGATAAACCCCTAGCTTCATCAAAACCTGAAACGAATAACGGTTATTTTACAAGAAGACCAAGAAAAATTTTTTCATCATATCTCGCTCAGTTCAGACGAAAATTGTAGAGAAAATATAAGCACATTTCATGTTAGACGACATTTCTCGAAAATCGTCCCGTTTATGAGATAGTGTGGAAACATAGTGTAGAGCCGGACGGACCACAAATAACAACATGGCGCATGTGCGTTGCATGCTGGGTACCGATGGCTACAAAGACATACTCAGAATGTGTAATATTTATTGCTTTTTCACTCCAGCAATGGTTGCACGAACGTGCTTCAAAGTGACGTTATAGTACCTTGTCTGTCTTCTTAAATATTACTTCCATAAATTTTATGCTTCAGGCGACTAAAGAATACTGTCTACTAAATCATGCTAATGAATTCAGACTTAGGAATTTACTGTGATTCTGTCGTGGAAGTAACTCATTTGACACAAAATAGATGTTCAGCATTCATTTTTGAATGGAAGCGTCCCGATGTGCTTATAAACGTAATATAATACGTCAGCACAACTACTTTATTACTCAAGGCGTTTACATAGGCTACATGTTTCGGCTATAAATAGTTATCTTCAGGTCTATTTTTGTCATTTAAGTCTCAAAGGGTGTGCTTGCAAATTGCACGTCACACTCTTTGAGACAAATAATTAAATTTATGTATTCCATGGATGTAAACACGATGGGATCCCAAAGTGTGCATAGCATCCTTGTGACTTAAATGACAAAAATAGGCCTGAAGATAACGATTTATAGTCTAAACATGTAGCCTATGTAAACGCCTTGAGTAATAAAGTAGTTGTGCTGACGTACACTGTTTAGTATTATATTGCATTCATTTTTTAAGTAAATTCATATATAGTTGCAAAAAAGTGAGGTAGCTAGATCTTTTGTCTCGCGGAACGAGTTATCACAATGGCCGCCCGTAACAAAAATTATGTACGTTAGAAAAAATCACAGTTATTTACTGAATTTCCTATTAATTATCTAAACTATCTAAAGATTGATGAGCGCAGAGAATTTTTTTCCGTGTAAAGTGTTAATTTTGCTCCACATTGAACTCCACTGCCCAGGACGGTCGCACCATTCTCTCTCTTTCAACCCACTTACGCCTTGATTGTATACACAAGCCGTAGAACACATTTGTGGTCAAAATATTGGAATAAAAAAGAATGACGTGAAAATTACAATTAGCTGCCCTATAAAAGTGTTAAAATAGCTTGTAATCGAGTAAATAAAAACATCAGCCTTCGCTCAGAATAAATCTGCTGAATGATGCTAATTTGAATTTTGCTGTCAAAGATGACACTATGAATTCCCTCCCTTCGCATGGTCACACCACAGTCAGGATACCCATGCGCGTGTCCCTGCAGAAATGACTAAGTTAACACCTTTCATTGCATGTCGCGTTTCACGCAACAAAAATTATCGTAACAGGGTGTTTCTTGTATCGCCCACCACAACATGGCAGCTCCGTCTCATAAAAAGCCTGCATAAGCTGTGCCACAATTTGACAAGAGTCGTACTCAGGTCAGCCATCAAAGATACTCTCTGCAGTAGAGTCCTTAGGATCAACATGACTAATACGAAAGACCGATATTGGATGCTATCCTGAATTGCTCCCATCTATCGTCTATTCTCAAAATTTTCCCTCTTCGGTTAACCTCCATGTTGAGTATGCAGCGTGGAGATTTAAGAGACTGCAGACTGCTGTCTCAGATGAAGAGAGATGTAAGGAAATTCCTCTGAAAATTCAAAGCGTTTATAATGCGAAAATCATTAGCATCAGATAACCAGCATGTTTAGGGACGCATTTCGCATTTAACAATTGGAGCCCACTCAGCTTTCAATGTGTACTGGGTCATTCCCGAGGGTAAAACGGACGGGGCGTGACGTTAACCACCCAAAACCATCTAGCGTTGAGGTTAACTCATAGCAGACTCATGTTCCTTCATGGTAGGTTATACGGTGAAATTTACCTACACATTTTCCCCCTCACGGTACATTTTAAACGCCTACCGCCTGGGATTTACGGATTTTTTAAATGGTGTAAGACCTGCGCAAGCAGTGTATCTGTTTCTTCATCTTCCCCCTTATCCCACACGCTTCGTCTTCCTTATTACTGACAATTTTTTTGTTTAGTTTTGTTGACAAAAGACGTTGCGCAACAAATTAGGAAATTTCAGTAGGGCGTAAAGCTTTGGGCGTTTTCATCGTTCTGTTCACCCTGGATTTGTAAGGTCTTAATCGTTTCATTTTTACTCGCATTTTTATGGCACTCTACCGCAACAGCACGACTGATCTTCTCTCGTCAATGCGAAAGACATTTATTTGTATACCGTGTTTTATCCCTTGTCCAGTGGTGCACAAATTTTAAAAATTCTGGAAGACATTTCAAAATTCTACGCTCCAGAATGGTGACATAAACCAAGTTCCATATTGAGTACCTACAAAACTACGCTCCACCGAACGCTACTCTGTACCATGGGTGATATAAAACCCGGAATTTATGCACTCCTGATCTTGGCGGTGAATCTTCTTGTCACAGACAACTGCACCTGGCAACTACACCGCTATTTATAGCATTATAAAGCCTTCATTACAAAAGACGTAACAACGCAAACGAGATCAAATACTCGTACTCTGTGGACTTTGCAGCAGTCGCACTGTCACGAAGCGTGCTTCGCAATACGACACTTTATACGAAAGATTTATAGGGGCTTATCCCTAACAATGGCGCAGTAATGTTTCCTTCAGGAGGGATTTTTGGATAATGCTTGCACGACTTGCTGGACCTTCATTATCAATGTCTCGCAAAAAATAAAGCTGTCCCTCTGCACGAATGACGGAATGTGGACAGTGAAGCTACACCTACAGTCATTCTGAATACCAGTTAAAGGCGGTATTTACTGGTCAGCTTCATGGCACAGCCGCTTTAACCCCCGGAAAAAGAACCTCCTTAACACACCGAATGAGATGCCTGTTGGGCCCTACACCTAGTCACTACGTACCGGAAGGAATAAAAATTCCGTATCTCGAACCACAATCCCTAGGTTGTTTATACCGTGGCCTAGTCACTGTATTATTATATAATAAAATACTTTCCTCCTTGATATGTCAAAATATACTTCGCGAATTTGTAAATTATATAAAACCGGTGAAAAGAAATACAGGAGTCCTCACCCCCCGGAAAAAGCCACTTAACCGGAAAACATTCTCTCGCAATAAGGAATCCTGTTAATACCGGCATGAGTCAATCACACCAGTTATTTCCAATTCAGTTATTCTAGTTCCACGCAGGCAGTTGCAAATTAAACGGGAAGTTCGGTAAATAATAAAGAAATTTACAATACAATTTAGTGTACATTTTACCATCCGGTTAACAAAATTTGTGTCAATCTCTTTACTACATTCATCACATCATAACAACTAAACAGCTTAATTAGTTTGGTACAGCCTGTTTGAAGAAATGACATGAATATCTGGCGCTTTAACTTGACTGGTCTTATGGTGTGAAACCTGTAAAATCAAGACGCAAAAGCAATCCAGAAACCCTAGAATACATCTACAGGGCGATCGGTATGTTAGTATTACGTGGCGTGTCTGGCAGGGAGCTACATAAAAATCTCTAAAATATGCTTTATGCTGGTGGGGTGAGAGGTTTTCGAAGTTGATGGTTTTATCAGAGAGAGACACCGAAATGTTCTGCTGAATATTTAGGCCTGTTCTACCTGTGGAAATCCAGAACACAAATACATGCTGCGTAAAGACGTGACACAGCTCAGTCAGTTAGCCGGCGGTTTCTTCCCTGCGTATGATACGTCCTTATGTCACATGCACAAAAGCGTGCGCCAAAATATGTCACGCTACTAACTTAAAGGTAATTTCTCAGCGAAGTATGAACAAACATGTACCAAATCAACCGGAACAATTCAGCTGAGTTTATAAGTAACAGGGAATGTGAATATGACTGACTGGTGTCCTTGACAATGAATCAGAGTTGATGTTTCAACTCTTAACATCAAATCATTAGGGTTATCACAAATATTTGCCCTGCAGTCGACTGATCCTATAACAGAAATGAGTACCAAATATACCTCCTGGGGGGTAAAGGGGGTCGGTTCTTAGGGCTCAAAACCTTGCCAAATTTTTGTGCCGATTCTCTGGAAAGTCTGGAAGCCTCAACTCTCTAGAGCCCTAATGTCCTCTCCAGTCCTGTAATAGGATGGCTATCATAAATGATTGAAAGAGCGTATTGTTTCTTTATGTCCGTTAGTTGACCATGACTCACGAGCCTATTTCAAATTTCACTGTAAAATGTGGTTCATACAGAGGACATGTGTGTTTACGTACGGCCTATGTGCAATATGCGAAGTAGGAAGTGCACTTTTGGGAAGTCAGTTCCGTTTGTTACACAGATTTCTGTCCAAAATTTGATAATTCCATGTCTGCTTGTATATCTACACAGTTCCACACCCAAATCCAAAGTAACCTTTGCAGACACAATACGAAATTCAAATGAAATTGTTTTTATGCATCCATTCTGTTACGATTTTTTTTCCAATAAAGTCTGATTGAATCCTATTTGATTTCTTTATGTTCCCACGTGTGAAAGAATTCTTCTTCTTCTTCTTCTTCTTCTTCTTCTTCTTCTATTGACTCTACAACCCTGGATGGGTCTTGTTCTGTTCGACAATTCTATTCCACACTTGTCTATCCTCAATCTCCACCCCCCAGCCAGTAATTACGTGTGAAAGAATTACGCTGAGGAATTAAAAACACAAATAACAATAAAGAATAAAGATTTACGGTAAAAAAAACAGGTGGGAAAAACAATGACATTAACGTCAGTTGCTAAAATTTTCCAAATTTTGTTACACGGATGAAAAATATGTAGCGATCCAGAGCAAGGGAAGAGAAGCACTGAAAAATTAATTAAATATGTGATTTCCCTTTTGACAAAAGGTGTTTGACTCACAAACGCAATTAATTTTTTTTAAATGCACCTGATACGTTGATTACAGTAATTCACTAAAGTTCTGCTACTTTCAAACACAAGATTTGTCTTATAGAATAAAGAAACAAGAAAAACGTGTATGCTTTATTGAATAAGTAGTCAGTAAAACACTTACCAATTACGCAATTTGGATTTTTCCGTAACGCTATCAAAATACATTTAAAATAACGCGAGATGCTAATGAAGCGACAGACATCCTCTGTCAAAAATTGTGTGTACATTTGATTTCTTGGTTAACTGTAAGGGAAAGCATCTACGCAGAAATGTAAATTATTTTCGGGCCAACAGGTCCTACATGTCTTCGTAGTTGCACAGTGCGTGTTGATAATATTAAGTCCTTTATTCGTCCAACTAAGGCAGACAAATTATTATAAAATTGTTAAACAGTTAAAATAATTTAAAATTAAAATACTTGCTCCAACATGTTTCGGTTTACATAAACCATCATCAGGGAGCTCACAGACTGTGCTTCGCTAAAGTTACACATCGTTATTTTAAGTTATCGGTATTGTGGCTGCATATGCAGCCACAATACCGATAACTTAAACTTTTGGCGCCGGAATTATTTTTTTTAATTTTAGCACATTCTGTATATAAAATGTGAATAATACAGGACCAAATATGTTAGAATTATGAAACAAATTGCATTTTGAAGAGAAAAAAACGGAGAGTATACACCATGTTTAAAATATTCGGTATCTATATTTGTTGATATAAATATATAAAATGCAACTTTGGAGGTTAGCGGTGCAATACGTGAACTAAAGTTGACGTTTGGCGTCTAAAGGTTAAAATAACGATGTGTAACTTTAGCGAAGCACAGGCTGTGAGCTCCCTGATTATGGTTTATGTAAACCGAAATATGTTGGAGCAAGTATTTTAATTTTAAACTATTTTAACTGCTTAACAATTTTATAATAATTTGTGTGCATTAGTTGGACAAATAAAGGACTTAATAGATCCTACATATATTTTAATTTAGTCATCCCATTGTGACTTACTGAGGAAGGTATATATATATATATATATATATATATATATATATATATATACACACACAACATATTCAGGTCACAGGGCGCATTATCAAGTTATCACCATAAAATAAATACAGAAAATTATTTGGATATTTTATAAATAACTTATAACCTATATATTGTACACACACATAATAAATTATAGAACTAAACTGGTTCGTTGTGATTGACGGGATATAAGGTCTTCTTCTTTCATATGATTAACTGTTACGTTACATGGAAACATCTACGACTTCTGCTCTCTGATCCAGACATATATCTACTGTACACTGATTGCTTACCCAGTATAACGCGTCGCCCAGCGATTTACAACACACCAATCTTCTAGGTGACGCAGTATTGCCACTCTCCGAGGACAATGCCGATATGTGAAGCTAGTTTAGAGATTAAACATCCGGGTCATTTCTTATTTTCAGTATCTTCGATCTAAAATTGTATTTTAATTTCTATTAATAGGAAACAAATTTTATTTTCACTGAAACAAAACTTGAAACCATATGTACTGTTACTTTGTTCTTTTAGTTAGCCTTCTAGCAAATTCTCCTAGATCAAGCAAGGAACCAGTGAATATGTGCTCTGTTGACCAATGACAGTTCATTCACTGCCATTATATCAACATCTTATGTTTGTTTGTTTAAAATTTCTTACGTTGTAACAAAGGCAAATGCTACGAAATCCTTCATTTTCTAACAACCTCGTTATCTGCGACGTGATACTTCAACAGCCAGAAATGTTGAACTTTTACTTTAATTATTGCAAAACGAGTAAGGCCTTACACGCTTCATTAATTATTAATTACGTGACACTATAAACAATTAAACAATAAATAACCTGTGTTCGACGGGATTTAGTACTAGAATAAACTAATATAACACGTGGGACATGACAAAACACTGATAGATGTAAATTTCGTGTTTTCGAGTCTGCAGCGCGTCTGAGTGGGTAACCACGACCAACAACCATTCACTACGCTCTGAACCCGACTACCGACTGTACTCTGCAAGTTGCGTGTGGGTAAAGTCTGGCTCATCGCTTGCTTCTGCGTACGAGGTACCCCTCCAGTCAGCCGGCCGGTCCATCAACGGGCAACATTGCGCCAGCGCAGAGGCGTCCTCGCTAGCTACAGCATTGCCAACTGATATTTATTATTTCCCGCCATGTACATGCTGAAAACACACCAGAATAACAATAGACCCAATTTCTATCAACGTTAGGCAAATATGTCTCTACAGCTGAAAGAAATTAATTAACTTGCCTCGCATTGCAGTCGGATTATCGCACTTTTTTACACCTCGATGATCAGACTGCAATATATACACGTCGCTTCCAAGAAGTTTATATCTAATTGCCTCCGTCACATTATCCTAATTAATACCTTTAACGGTTTATAAACGTTAAATTATACATTTGAAGCATTCTATATGGTTTACTCTACATTTGTATTTTAACCTTTAGACGCCTAACGTCAACTATTGTTGACGTACCGCACTGTTAACCTCCAAAGTTTCATTTTATATATTTATTAAAAAAATATAGGTACCGAATATTTTAAACATGGTATATACTCTCCGTTTTTTATCTTCAAAATGCAGTTTGTTTCATAATTCTAACATATTTGGTTCCTGTATTATTCACATTTTATATACAGGGTGTGCTAAAATTAAAAAATAATTCCGGCGCCAAAAGGTTAATTTGGAAAAGTGAGATCTCAAACTTGACACACAGTTATAAAATATAACCCTTATAAGTCTGGTGATGGTTAATTCTTTCTGCACCATCATTTAATGTTCTGAAAATTTTCGGGGTTAAAGCTATGGGGTGCTGAAGTCTACAAAAAAACCAATTCAAAGTCCAGATTTCTCGGTAGTCACTAGGTTGTCTGCAGAAGTAGCCGATTGAACTGAACCTCCATTTTTATCGTTTGATACACAAAGGTACTAATTCCTGTCATTACACTTACATTGGTAGCACCTGTTCCTTGCACCTTTTGTACGCCTAAACTGAGATATGTGAGTGACTGTCTTATGGCCTTTAGCAGTACTTTGTTTCATAAAAGTCAAACGCTGCTATCACTTGTTCCACTGGGATGTATTACGGCTAATGCTGAGAGCCGTGTAACGCTAAACTCAGTTGATTCTTCTACAAGAATACTTTACGTTCTATCACCAATATCTCTCGGCACATCATTTGTAAATTGAGGATACATATATTTCTGATTATAGCACTGTACTTTGTACGACGCGTTTGTATTTTAAGGAAAGTTGTGTTGTCTTTACAATACGTTTCACACAAACCACTCAAGTAATAAAATGGAATTAATGAGCAATGAACTGAAACAAAAGAAGCGAACCTTCCACATTGTTTAAATCCATTTATTCAGCAAGGTTAAAGTCCAGCTCTGTTTGCTGTAGACTTGAAAACGGAGCAACTGCAAATTCATGTTTCTTTGTCTCGCAATGGCTCAATAATTCCGCGTAAACTAGTGGCGAATTCTCGGTATGGCTAAAATTGTGTCGCCATACCATTGAAATGTAATCAATGACTCTCTTTTTCTATTACAAAAATAGCAAAAACTTGTAACTCTTTCTGTCCGATTATCATTACTTGCGTGTTATTCATAATTTGAATAGCGCATTTGTTAAAAGGCTAGAGGTACGGAGAATGTCCTCCACACCTTGTCACTGGCAGTGTGCGTTTCAAAGACAGACGGCAATGTGGTTTTGTCTCATCAGCGTATTCTGTCAAAAGGAGAACTCCATCGCTATCCCACAAGTAATGCGGAGATAATGCAGCCATACTTACTCGTCGGTTGTGTAACAAGCGAGAAAGAGAGGGCAGACGAGACAGAAGACAGGACTTGTCCGTATCCTAGTTATGGGGTACACTTACCGCACTATGCACTAAAAACTGCAAAAAGCTGAAAGGCATTATTAGTTGCAAACCCGCTTTGGTATTGAGGAACCAGGTCTTCTGGGCTATTGCGCTGAGTGGTTGAGTAACTGCTTGCCGACATTTCGAAGGAACGTAGTGCCGTCATCTTCAGAGTCAGTAGTCTGTGAACTGAATCATAACACTGAAGAATGCGGAATATTGCCACGAAGCTTAGTAAAGAAATTAGACACATCCGAAAGCAAAAAATCTGAAGGCCAGGGTCCTCAACATTTACTCGGTGAAAGCCTCTAATTACTGTTTTCGTATTGTTAATAATACATTTATTTCTAATTATTTTATCTTCCTAGTTTTTCCTCTTGTTGACGCATGATTGATTTTCAACGGTAAAATGAAAGATAAAATTGTTCATATTATTTGGACGTTAGTCTCCATGAATATATAACAATATTACTCAGTGAGTTTAAAAGAGAAATCGGAGTATTTTTCAGGATAAATTCTGAAAAGTGCCATCTCCGTTGTGCGTAGTAATTAATAGGTAGGGTAATTACAGCCAATAACACAACAATGTATATCTAATTGATGTTAATTAAAAAATTATAAAAACTACATGTTTCGGCCACTATTGGCCATCATCAGGTTTTTCATCCGAAAGATTTGTATGCTGTAAGAGTGGTTATATAAAGCATGCAGCCGTGTATCGATGTTGAGATCTCATCATCGAGGATTTTGAGTTAGACGTGGCATATAGCCTGGGTATGGAGCCTAGTGATGTGGGCTGTGAGCCAGTTTGTTCCCGTTGTAGATGTAATTGCGGGTTACTCAGTATAATGTTTCGTCTTTGTATGTAACTGTCGTCGATGGGGTGTTCGCTTCTTGGGTTCTTAGTGTGTAGGCTTGGTGTGATGGTAGTGTCTGCGGGAGAAGAAGAAAAATGTGTGTGTGTGTGTGTGTGTGCATGCGGGTTGGTAACTCAGTCGAATGAGATTTCCCTCTCATGACTAGGAGGTTAATAAATAAATGGTTCAGACATGTGCGTTGTACTCTTACATCCCTTTTGGTATTTCTAATGTGTCCGGTTGCTCCTTATTGCTGGTGTTTGCGTGTGATCTCTTCTTCGTTTTGGGTTTGCCCAGCCAAACACAAATATGCTGCCATAAGATTCCTGTACAACAGGTTAAACACATACAACCTGCACGAAGACGAATACGGAACAGAAGTAAACACCATCCACAGCATCATTTTCAACAACGCCTTCCCGATCCACCCTCGCAACCCACCCCACCCAAGTAAAATCACCACTCCCAACAGACAGACAACCACAACTACACGTAAATGGGCTAGGTTTACCTACGTTGGCAGAGAGACGACCTTCATCACCAACTTGTTCAAAAAGACTGACCTGATAATAGCACTACGAACCAATAATACCATTCAAAGATTACTAATGCACATTAAACAGATAACAGAAAAAGCCGACAAGTGCACACAGTCCGGGGTGTACAAACTGACCTGCCCGGACTGCAACAGCCGTATGTGGGGCAAACTGGAAGAAATTTTTTGCGCGATTTAACGAACACAAAGTCGCATTTAAGACAAATAGCCACACTTCAAAATTTGCAAAACACCTCATCGAACAGGCACACTCTTTCGGCCCCATCCACAACACAATGCAGATACTACAACGCCACAGCAAAGGGGCGCACCTCAATACCATCGAGCGATACTACATTTATGCAGAATTTACTAAAGACAACCACCTAAATGACGAACATACTCTATTCCCTAATAAGATATTCGAAGCCTTGCTAAAACCTGACCAGCCATAAAACCCCCTTTCTCCCCGAACCTTCAAAGAAGTCACACAAAACCCACCACCCCAAAGCAGATCCTGCATCCCACACAAAGAGCACAACAGTAAACGACAGTACATACGAAGTGGCCGCATAAGAAATACCACGCGACTCGCACTACAACGTGGACAGTGAACATTTACCAAAAGTGACACATCCACACAAGACTGAGAATTGTGAAGACAACCACACACAAATATCCTACGCGTGCCGTATAATCTACGCGTGCGCAAACACCAGAGTGACGCATACACGATAATATTAAACGTGATAGCGAACAGTCGCCGGCAGAGGCGCAACAAACAATGAACTGAACAGAACACAAATACATTCTTGCCAGACTACGATACACAACATTCAGCTCTTACGTGGTTAATACACATGATAAACGACAGACTATATGGAGAAACGGTGAGCAGGAACTAACAGTCAATAAAACACAGTGCCTAGTGATAGATAACAGTGAACCGAACGCAACAGAGGATTCGTCCATCAGACTACTATACACAGTGCAACAGTCTCACATGGACACTAGACTAACACATAATACGACGAAAGCCAAGCACACCCAAAACGAAGAAGAGATCAAACGCACACACCAACAATAAGGAGCAACTGGATACATTATAAATGCCAAAAGGGATATAAGATTACAACACACATGTAAGTACCAATTATTTATTTACCCCCTAGTCACGAGAGGGAAATCTCATTCCACTGAGTTACCAACCCGCACACACACACACACACACACACACATTTTTCTTCTTCTCCCGCAGAAACTACCATTACACCAAGCCTACACACTAAGAACCCAAGAAGCAAACAACCCATCGACGACAGTTACATACGAAGGCGAAACATTATACTGAGTAACCCGCAATGACATCTACAACGGGATCAAAATGGACACTAACCTACAACGCCCCCCCCCCCCCCCCCCCCCCCCCACCCCCCCCCCCCCCCCCCCCACCCCCCCCCCAACCCCCCCCCC
>Ga0131853_10009785_pt1 | contig 17536 bp, 13 predicted proteins | sample TergutLab28metaG_FD_92764 | JGI IMG/M metagenome (GOLD analysis project Ga0131853, IMG submission 92764) | Labiotermes labralis P1 segment gut microbial communities from Petit-Saut dam, French Guiana - Lab288 P1 (version 2) (version 2) | ecosystem: Host-associated > Arthropoda: Insects >... | reverse complement strand
GACTGTGATGGAAACAACTACATGTTTCGGCCTGTGTTGGCCATCATCAGGTTGTCTAGGGAACTTAAGGGCTAGCTATATGCATGCGCGCGCGCGTGGTGTAGAGATCTCTACATACGCATACTATGGTTATTACCCAATTAATCACATATGTAATTCGCCGAACAGCAGCACATAAAATATGCACCAAATTTATCCATCTGCCAATAAAATTAAAAGTACAGTGGCCAAACATCTTCATTCTAAAACTTGGAAAGATAATTACTGAACAATATGTAAAATCTGTGCAATTTCTCCCCGGTAAAATGGCAAGAAAAACGTCTGTCTTACCGGGCTGTGTAACTGAATGGTCATTCCAGTCAATTGCATTATATCGCGCATACACCCTAAAAATGGTATACTAACTACGTCAGCACTACCAACATTATGATTGTGATCTCCTGAAGCAATCTGCCTTCTACTTCTTTGTGTCTCTGCCTAACCATGGGAGGCGAAACGAACAAAGAATGTTCAGTGCAATCTGAATCTACGTAGCAGGTACCAAAACCAATACTCCCAGCAGTGATATAGACAGTAGGCTTGAACCAGCTTTCTGCAGCAGAAATCCAAAAGTAAGAACAAAGAAAAAGAGAAAAGGGAAAAGAAAAGTTTTTCCCTAAGTATTCCAATACGTGATAAAGGACATAAACACACTTAACAAACAGCAGTACTTTCATAACATGAATGAAAACAAAACGCTGCACACAGAGTTGTCTCTACATAAAATTGAAACCTTTACAATACCCGCCTGTATTCAAGAGCCACACTGATGGTTCCCATCTACATATATATATATGCAACACACATTAGGAGGACAGTGCAGGTGCTTCTATCCACGTGTCTTCGTATTGCTACCAATGCACCTTCGTGAATTGGTAAGCAAGTTCACGAGAATTTGGGAGGTCCTTTCCTTACTGACCACATCAGATCTCTGAGAGAATCGACTCAAAAGTTAGCTGATGTGGGGAACCCCTTAGTTACGCAGCTCGGAAGATATCAACGTTGACCAAGCTTGGAACAGCATTCCCTGAAGAAGGGAGATCGGGAACGACAACTTGTCCTGCCTAACTGCAAAGGCGGCCATGTCGACTAATTGAATCATTCCCAACTGGCACCTTTCGACTACCCTGACAGATTTTTTCCATGCTTTTTTTCCTCAGTTGTAAGACAAGAGTCAGGGTGCAACACGCAAAGACAGGGAAAGGCCCACACTCTTCCCAAGCAAGGCGGTTAAATTTTGCCGCGATTTAGTCTAACTTTCAACATGACCATTCTTGGTTCGAATCCCAGAAAGCCTTTCAGCCAAAGTTACGCCACCTCATAAGGCCTACTGCCTCTTGAACAAAGGTTCTCAGCTTGCCCACGCTGGGGTATTCAACTGCGATGGGAAATTGTTAGTGTAAGCGCAATCCCAATTATAGTTTACGGTGTCTATTACTGAGCCCAGTGATGCGGTTAACACAGGAATAGCTAAACAGACCAAAGGACGTCTTCAGTTATCTCTGTGGTTGATTGGTTGGTTGGATGGACTCAAACATACCAGCACCAAGTATTTTTGAGGCCTGGTACTGGAGGTATATGTATAGAAGTAAGTTTTACAAACCTGTATCTGTGAAATAAACAAATACAAGCACACACATACACACAAATCATAACAGTAAATCAAACAATGACAACTGTAAGATTCAAGCATTCAGCTATGTTGAAAGGACGCTGCAAAGACTAAAAAAAGTTTATAACCATAAAGAAATATAAGTGTGAAAAATCCGAATTATATGAATTCCATGATGAGCATAACAAGTTGCAAATAAGGTTCATTGCTACACGTGACCATGTTCAGCATACAATGCTGACATTCGAGTCTGGTAATGGCCATCCCAACACATATATGCTGTGGTGATATACAGTACGTTGCAATGAGTGGCACTGAGAATCGGAATGCTTGTTGATCAGGTGAAGTCACGGACCTGGACCTGGCACAATCACAGTAATGTGATATATGTTTTTGTACAGAAAGTAGTCCCCAATTTATGCAGCCTTGCCCCATCCCACCCTCTCTGCATTCCTTAAATGCTGTTCAAATTTCAAGATGCAGAAACTGGACTGTAGGTCATCACATAAAGTACCCGTTATTCTTGTCATATATTAATCAAACTTGAATTTTTCTTGACAGATTTTCAAAAAATTCCAATTTCATGAAAATCCGTCCAGTGGGAGCTGAGTTGTACCATACAGACAAATGGACACAGAGGACGAAGCTGAAGTTGCTCTTCACAATTTTTGCGAGCATGCCTAATAAAAAATAAAATTTTCACATGACAATCATCTTATTCCAATTCCTTCTTGATGCACAATCTTGTGAAGCTAGCCATGTTGTTATTAGAGATAGTAGTAAATTAAAATGTATGGCAATGAGGTGTCCTCCCAAGGCACAAGAAATACACAAGAAGTATGCTAATTGGAATAGGTCTAACTTGGCTAATAACACTGTGTGGGGGATCGAACGTGGGTATTAGAAATTTCAACTCAGTAGAAAGAGAACTACTCGTAGTTAGGAAAAATATTGGCGCGCCCCCCCCCCCCCCCCCCCAAGTTACGCCTATGCCAACTGGTTAAAAAGTTTAAATGGGTGGACACAGAGATAGCGTGGTAATTTGAAAAGCCTACTTAGCTCTTCTAGGGAGAAAGTATGGCAAAAAAAATGCATATGAATCAATCATTTTTACAGTTTTTTAAAATGTAAATAAAATGCCATTCTTTACACTAAGGGCAGAACAAAATTACAAGCATCTAAAAACAACGATGAAGAAAATACTTTGACCTACATGATGTGAAAACAGTAATTTAGAATATTACACAATCAGGAACACTGCCATTTTTACTGGTATCTATACTATCTTAAGTAAAATAAACAAACGTAAGTAGTAGGCTATTTGAACCTCAGTAAAGAGGTGGTAACTGAAATTAAGGTCACCTTATGCAAAAACTGCAAAAGGCTGGAAATATATGATGGAGACAGAATATGAAACTGGTAAGACATTTTAAAATACAATAATGGAGGATCACAAACCACAGTTTACTTACTTCTTGTTGTGTGTTCGGCTGTTCTCAACATGGTAATTAACAAGGTATGTCCTTAAATCATTCACCATTTTCCAAAGAGTATCGTTCATTTCATTACAATCAAGACAGAAGAAGTTCAGAGGAATTAAACGTCTCAGGAAAGAGATATCATCCCTCAGGGCTTCATACTGTTGAATTCTTCTGGTGAAATCCTGAAGCATAAGAATTACAGAAATTTATATTTGTTATAATTCCCAAATTACAATAATACATATGACACAGTATTTGTACTCTGCATTTTGTGTCTAAAGTCACCATAAAAGTTGCATGGTTCTTCATGGTAATTGGCATTCCCTTGTGTCATAATTTTACAACTTCTTCTACATCCATCAAAAACACATTATATAATATTTCCTTTAACATATGAAGGAAGTAAAAATATAGCATGCAAATGTACTTAACTTTTTCCACTTGATTAGCATGGGAGCACTGAATTTAACCCTTATCCTGCTAATGTGAAGAATATGGTGAACTGCTAATAATGCCAACAGATAGCAGATGGGATTTAACTCGTTGTTTAAAGGGTTAATATATGGCTGACTAGCTCATATGTTGGGAAGCCTATGCCTGCCAAATCCATCATACTCAAACACCTCCCATATATGGGCTAATACCACTTTTTTATGTTTTGGATCCTTCCTGCCATATGCTAGAAAAACCATTTGATCTTGTTACCCCTCTCTCATCCTTTCCAACCATCCCAATCATTCCAAACTAGCACTCAATATACAGCCAAATATCACATGTAGTGTGTTGTTATATTATTGATGAAATATGCAGGGTAGAAAGGTTTAGCATAGCCTCCCCATAAAGGTTCAATATGTGAGATATGACACATTCTGGATGATACCACCTTCATGCTCACTGCTATGAGATCATCTTGCAAATATCTGGCTGTTTAAAAATTGATGGAATTTATCCACTCACTTATCGCATACTTAACATGCTGATTAAATACTCAGACATAACTGGCAGTTATGTAGAAGGTTTAACTGAGATAAACAATACCTCTAACTATTCACAGAGTACAACCAAAAAGATGTGACGTTTCTCAATTTATTTATTTCTGTAAGATGCTCTACATGTTTCAGACAGTTTTTCCATCCACCATCAGGAGTTCAAAACTGCACATACAGCATCTGGTATTTGTCAGACTGTAATGACATGGTTAAAGCAAATTACTAGTAACAGTGTATATAAGTTACAATGGAAAGTTAACTAAGCAGTAAAAATTGACATGTTTTAACATATCAATTTTAACCACTTAGTTAACATAGAATTCTAACTGCAACAGGTTTTACTTTCCACTGTAACTTGTATACACTGTTACTAGTAATTTGCTTTAACCATGTCATTACAGTCTGACAAAAACCTGACACTGTATGTTTAGTTTTGAGCACCTGATGATGGAAGGAAAAACCATCTGCAACATGTAGAGCATCTTACAGAAATAAATAAATTGAGAAGCATCACATCCTGTTGGTTGTACTCTGTGAATATATTAGTGATGCACAGACCTATGAAGGTTAAATACCTCTAACAGTGGGAAAGGATCAGTTTTCATGAACTTCAACATAGCACTTTCAGCTTCACCATTCAAAATGTGAAGATAAGCTTCATATATCTTCAGGTAAGCATATGGCCCTTTGTGGTTGGTGTCAAAACTTTTCAGTGCTTTGAATGTAATATTACATACTTCTTCTTCATGAGCAGCTACGGCATGGAGCCAAATGTCTGAGTTAGTTACTTCTGAAAGCAATCAAAATGAATTGTATTTCATATCAACAACTTTCACCAATTACCCTCAGTTATCAGGGAACATCACCATATTCTGGATAACACTTATTATTCAAATTCAGGTGGTACAACACACAGGTTTCACTGAATAGAACACACTGACAGAAATTTCTTGGTTTTCGTCTACACTGCCAAGCAAATGTTGGTATATCACCCTAAAACAAGCCCAAAATAATTTCTCCCACAATTCTCCAGCCTCAGCATTCATTCACCAATGTAATTATCATTACTCTGTGTTATACAAATTAAACTTTACTGTGTAAACATAAACCCTCCAAGTATATTTGCTCCCCCTTCTGAATATCCAGATCCCTGCCATCTTATGGTTTCTGTTCCAGTGCCTGCTATGTAATTACATTTGTCTTCATTTTGTACTCTTCAGATAATGTCTGGAGCTTCAATGTTCTCTTGTGCCTGCATTTTATTGATGATGACAAGATTAATTTTTCAGACTTGTAATAGAAATTAGAGCCTTGAAAATGTAACATCACCTTTATTTACATCCCAGGCCTCACTACCACATTTAAACCATATAACCGTACTGTTATTCACTCAGTTTTTGCAATTTCTGCAGCATATATAGTACATTTTCCCTTTTTGTGTTTATCATTTTGACATAGCGTACAGGCATTTCTTTTATGGACTGTATAACAATTAATTAATTTCCTATATGTAATTGCAAAAGCAACTTGAATCAAGAGAGAGAGAGAGAGACAATACACAACCATGCAACACGTACACTGTGTTTCAAACTTGAAGTGACTGTGCTACAATACAATGGTTGACAGACCACTGAACAAGTGATTAAAAAAAAAATTAAATAAATAATTAACTGTTTTGGTAATAAAATATAAAATTCCATGAAATGCAATAATTTCCCAAGCGTATGTCAAAATAAATCCTCGTGATCTCTCTCAAAAATAGATTTTCTGAACATGCAACTCATCTTACAAACTAGTAATATTTGAAAGTATTTACATTAACACAAAAATAAAACAATGATGCTGAAAAAACTGTTGTAATTTTAAAAATTTAATATTATACATTCTTTGCATTGTGACTATAATCATCCACACACACACACACACACACACACACACACCAACAATTGCACACAGTTTATATAACATTATAAATCATCCGTACGCATAAACTCTCCTGCAAGTTATGGCAATAATTCTCCATCCTCAGGGAGACATAACACAAAGGCATATTAAACCAGCACATCCATTTAACACATACATTGTTAATGATAAATAATGGCAGTCATAAACTTAAAGATGTGGATGCTATAGACAACATGACGCTGACATATTCTTGAATCAAATCCAATGATGCAGCACAGTCTATACAGTAAACTTCTGTGTACATGCACATGTCTAGTATCAAGTATTTAGTCCAGAAAGATCAAGTCCCTGTGCCATGTACTGATGTGTCTTGTGTCAAAGAGTTCTACTCTCTCCTGGAGTACACAGATTAGTACACACATAAATTGGATGTTTGATTCATATGCCTTTGCATTGTCCCCCTGAGGATGGTAATTTACTGCCAAAACATGTAGGCAAGTTCATGTATGGAATATTTTATGTAAATTATGTGCGTCTGTCAGTGTGTACTTATGATAATGAGGCAATTTTATTTAAAATATTCCTAAATCATTCTTGTGTACCACAGACATACCAGGAAAAAGGAGACTGTCTATTCGTGGCAACTTCTGGTTCACTTCTATAATCTTCTCAAAACAGCGCTGTACCAAGCACTTTACATGATGAAGCTCTGGCTCAAATTTAAGGTCAAGTGTACCCACAACTGGTTTAACATACACTGTGACCAAGGGTGTGTTATTAAGCTTGTAGTCCTCAAACTCCTCACCAAAATCATTTCCATCCTGTCCAACAGAAATTAAAGTACTGAACAATTTTACATACACAACATACAGGACACTGGGTCTGGATTAAGTTAATGGAGAGCAGAATTGCACTAAAATTCTTGAACATCAGAAAACTTATGTCCTGGAAAAGGAAAAAATTTCAGTAATGGAAAATGTCCTATGAAAGAACAGAACTTTATTACTGATACTGAGAGCAGCTTGCAATATACTATAGTTGATTACTGACAATTATTTACAAATAAGATACATAATAATTCTAAACTTTGTTACCAGTCCCTTAAATTCCAGGTCATGTCTTCAGTTCACAATATACAACTGCCCAAGAAGAACACAAGTACATGTATTTGTGCTGCATAAAATATGCATTGCACTAAGTACAGCAAAATTATTTTAATCTGTCATCTCATAATCTGACACTTGAGAAGAGTTTAGCTTTTTACCAGAAAAAAGCTTCATGAATGAAGCAGGCAGATCTCAGGGACGTGTTACAAAATGTCTGTACAAGTGTCTGTGTAAACCAATGTGATACATCCTGACCATTGTCTTCTACTCTGCAACAACCATAGGCCATTTCTGATCTTTCGTGCAACCCTTTTCTTGAGAATTCAGCAACCTCACATTTTGAATAAGATGCTGACAGAAATGTCAGCAAAGTCACCTGGTTTCAGAAAATGATGGCCAGGTGCCTAATACTCCCAATGCCTCACAGTCACAAAGAATATGCGAGGCCCTTTCACATACCTATTTGCATCTGTCACACTCAGGACTGTCTACCAGTCCCAGTTTAAATAAATGTCCTTTGAAATGACAGTGTTCCCATTAGCAATATTGTAATTATTTTTAGCTGGCTTCTGCTCAAATTGAGCTTTGTTACCACAGAGTATTTTTTAAAGAAGGGAAATTTTGTGCATGGTTGCACTAAGCCCCAGCTACCATTCTGACCTGCCCTAGTTTTCTTAGTTTCCTTCTCAAGAGCCACGGCTAACTTGTATCTTGTTAATTGCTGGCCCAACACCTACAAAGGTTTGCTATTAATTCCCTGTCTTAACATTTCATATGAACTGGCTTACTGAAGGGTCTCCTACATAGGTAAGTGTCTCATATGTGGTGACTCATTACCTTTATTTTTTGCATACTTTGTCCCAGTTTGCCAGAGATACTGGCCACCAGGGGTGTTACGCTAATTTACTAGCCCCATGCTGAGCAATATTGCACTTGTGTATCTCTGTAAAATAGAATTCCTGCACTTTATATTTATTAGACTTCCCTATATGTGTTAAAATATCGTTGGGAAATAACATTTACCACCCTTAGAGCCCCTACGGGTGGAAAGCATATACAGAATGGGGTGCTGTCTGGTGCCCCATGGGGATTGGTATCCACACCGCCATTAAAACCGCATTGTCATGCAGCCATCGGCACGAAGCATAACACCTTGGATTGGGTAGATAATTGCTTCCGTTAGCCTCCTTAGCAGAACACACCCACAATAGCAGCCACCACATATTAGGTGTCGATTTATATTTTTTTGTAAAATGGGAATTGTTTCTATAATGAACTTTTTCTTTCAAATTACAGCCACTCGGGTTACTGAGGGATTGTTGAGTTTCAAAATGCATTAAAAGTTGTTTGCTGTATTAACTGTGTGGTCAAAAAACTAACACTACGTATTAGGGGACATCACCCTACATACACATACTATGATATATTCATAGTGTAGATAAGTAAATACAGGAATCTTATTTATAATATAACTGTGGAATTATCCAAATTTGTAATCACATATCAGATGTAACAGTTATAAGAAAATGACTGATTTGTTGCAGATACAATGAAATAAACTCTCTCTCCAAGTTTCAACATGTGGCAGGATATCTTAAAAATGAAAGTGTTATGGATAGAACCTAAGCACTTCATAGTAATTTAAAACAATGTCAACTCACTTTATAGGGTGTAATCAGACCCAGAAAATGCAACAGCGACTTCATAACAAGTTGGCGGATTTGCAGTGACATAAGTGAACATACACACTCAAAAAACAATTTAATTATCTTCGTGGATTCTCCTTCTTTTACAGGCACCAGATGACTCCAGCAATTCTTCATTTCCAGCAATATTTCTGCACACTGAGGTAGCCATCTGCAGAAAGAGCAGAAATTGTCGATTGCATTACACAGCGAAACATTCAGCTGTCTATTCTTCTTGCATACAAAAATATACTTAAAAAAAAAAAAAAAAAAAAAACTAAAAGTAAAGCAACTCAAAATCACGTCACAAGAAAAGTACTTATTTGTTTGTGTACTTCAGTGTGCCCCTGTCTTAAATGTTAAAAACTATGGAAGTAATTCCAACGAAATTTTGCTGCCCTATCATCACTACAAAAATTTAAATTACTATGTCAAGTGTTTCACATAACATTGTTATAAAGCCGAAAGTTACCATATCTAGGGGAAGATTCATTACAAGACTGCTCATTTGATGTTGGTTTATAAATATCAAGTAAAACAAAATTCCACAGTTAGGCTTTTCATCAGATGTGTCGCAGGAGAAGTCGATGGGTGTGCCAGGAGTGAGAAATATTTCTGGAAATATGGTATTATTTCCCTGCAGTAGGGTTCGTACCTTGTCACCGTTGTCATACATGAATGAGTTCAGTTCGTCACGTATTACAGTAGAGGTGACATCGCTGACGCGGGGAAAAGCGTCTGCGACGACGTTTTTCTGGATGGATATGTGGCGAATATGCGCCACTAAATGGTGATTAGTCTAGGTCGATAAAGTGCCGAGACAAATATTTGTCATTCTGCGTAAATGTGAAAGGGGCAGGCTACTGGTCGGTAATAGCGAAGTGGCGGTCTTCGAGCATGCAAAGTAAATGTTTCATGGCCTGGACATACTGAAGGAAGTGAGATGCTGCCAAGAATTCTTCACACATTTTTGCACTGTGTAATCCACTGGATGTTGGGGTGTCTGTCAACGAATGGGAGTGGTGTTGAGGAGTTGTGGTGTGCTTACAAGGTGGCACATGGCAGAATAACCTTGCAGGCAACGAAAGCCATGCCAAAATCTGGTTTCCAAGTGATCGGGTGAGATCTCATCATACTCGGACCGGAGTGTATGTCATGTAGTGGTGCCTCTTTGGGCGCTGCTAAGGCAGGAAGGGCCAGCACAAATTCAGCATATCCTAATTTCCCATTGTTCTTGTGTGGGGGAAGAGCTGCTCACACGCGACATGCCCTAACAGTACTCGGGTTTCGTCGCTGGTGACTTGGCAGCCGAGAAAGGTTATTTTGGGGGTGAAGAAGACATATTTAGTGGGGTGATGAAAATCGAATATGCCTGGAGCTGAAGGAATTGTGTTCTCAGATCCTGATTGTATTCCTCAGGTGTCTTCGGGAGGCCCAGGATATCTTCGAAGTATGGGAATCAGAAGTCTGAATCCCGTAAAGGTCGTCCATTAACCGTTCCGCAAGCCTAATGGCATGGCTGAGACCTTAAACAGGCTGTATGGCATAATGATGTCAGGGTGGACGGTAATTTAGTGGTAGGCCCTCATCGATTTTGGAAAATGTTGTTTCCAATAAAATTGGCGTAGTCATAAATGTGTAACACGTGGTAACGCCGCGGGATGGTTCGAGTTTCGACGGTCTGTAGTCACTACAAGGGCGCAAACAGTAGTGCATATGCTGTATGCGGATTGCTAGTTCTTATTTACCTGATATGTTCATGAGACCTTAATTTAAACCGTTCGGTCTGGCCTATATATGATTGATCACATGTTCTTAACCACCAACACCAGTTGCTGGGAAATCCCATGAAGTGCAGGTCTAACAAAGGCAAATCAAAATGCCATGTTCAACAGATTGACACCTACAAGGTTAAAGTGGAAGACTAGAAAAATCCAAACTAGCATTTAACAAGTTCTTACTTTTCTGAGGGTGTGGGTTTCAGACCAGACAAATGTTCAAGAAGGTGCAGGTATGAGACCAAAAAAACCAAAATTGTGTTCAACAAGTGCAGTTTTTAAACTAGAAAAAATGAAGTGTTTACCAGGTCCACTTTCTACAATGTGCAGTTTTGATACCAAATTAATCCAATGAAACATTCAACAGGTGCTAACACTCTGTGCCAACCACAGGTCTAGGAATTTCCTAAAAATTTAGGAGCGACATCTATATTATGAGCGTTAAATGGTGACATCCAGTAAGTTCCATACTGACGATCAAAATTCTGGAGTGATCTGTGTGTGAACTTCACTGTTATGTAGCACTCTCTGCATTGTGTATGTAAATTCATACACAATTTTTGTATTTAAGGGAGGCAGGAGGAACTGCATTAACTATGTTCAAAATATTGCATGCCATCAAACAAAATTTAATTGCCTGGGGGACCTGACACTGCAATCGTGTGCACCCCTGATGCCAAAGGCCTCAGTTGCAGATATTTTCAAATGCTTTCTTATTCTCAATTCCCAACAAAACTAAAAGGTTGTGGCAGTGTGGAGTATCAAGCACTATCACAGATCAAAACCTGTAGGAATGTGCTACAAGCCTCCCTTTCACTGGATGGTCCTGGTTTCAACACACAAGCCTATAGCTTCATTTAACTGCTGAAACAGAATGTGATAATTCCTCACTAGGGTAACATGTTATAATTGGGACAACTCAAGAAGGAGTTGTTTGAGACTGGATCTTTGTCAAAATCAGGCAAATTTAATATGACACAGGCACTCTAAACAAAAGTCTACGCAAGCTAAATCTGTGATAGTCTAATAATGTTCATACACTTATTACATTTATACTTGAAACCATTTGGAAGAGAAAGTATTATATTGTTACACCTACACTGCTAAGATCTTGCACAGTTTACTCTTCCCCATCAAATATTGTTTACTTAAAGTGTAATCACCGAAGGATTCTATTAAAATTGCATTAATACGAGCAGTTTAACCAAGATGGCTACACACTATGGTAGATCACTAACAGCTCCACGTTGGCCTAATACTCTAAACCCTGCCGTTTTGTATATAAAGTATCATGATGAAATATGTAACAAAACACCACTATTAGTGATGCACATAATCATGTAGTGAATTATGCGTATTTTCAGATTAATTAAGAGCATCATAATTAATGAATAAAAATACCGAGAAGTTTTTAAATAAAAAACACAATAATGATAAAAACATTTCTAGGATCAGTCTCTGCTAACATTATGCATGGGCAGTGTCATAATACAAAAAAATATTATAAAAGATAACACAAGTATGCATGAAATTTGTATAGCATTTACAACATGCTTCTTAAATCAGGTTTATCAGTTTTTGGAGTTACATGAGTACAGTTTCATTTCATTTCAAGGTTTAAATCATGGTTTCTTTGAATGCATATGCAGTACACTGAAACCACAAAGTTTGTTCACATACAAAAATGATGTCAAGTTTTAAGAAATAAATATACTCCAAACTGAATCCAGGTATTACACACATGAAATATGAAAATAGGTAGCTGTTACCAGTAAGATCATGTGTAGTACCAACTTGCTGGAAAACTTCTCCTTCACAAATTAAGTTCAGATCACTGATTAAAGGAATTTTTCTGTATGTCTGGTTGACATGGTGTAACTTTCCAGCAGACCTGTAATTCATTTCACTTCCTACATAAAAATCCATTTTTGCTCCAGTTAAGAAGTTGAATTATGAAATATACTACTAACACTATTGTTTTAACAGATTTTGGATTGTCTGCATTTCATGCAAATATGTCAAGGTACCTGCAATGTTTGGCCATAATCTCTACAGATGTTAAAACTCTATATTCCAAAGCAGCCCATTACTTACCGAGACAACAGAATATTCCTAGATTCTTTGCAGAAATTATCTACTGCAGTCTCAAGTGTTTTGGCCTCAAGAGGGGGAGGGAATTCTTTCCTCAGCTGATCGACTGACACAATTACCATACCAGAATAGCTGGAAATGACCAACAGTAAATTCATTACTGCCAATGGCACATATAGCAGCACTACCAACAGACTTTAAAGTTTCTAGATTAAGCACATTTCTAAGACTAGTCCGCATCAAATTCTCCCTAAAATAATTTTGATATATAGGTTTACAAACTGAAATGTGTGAATAAAATGCTGTATGTCACCCTCCATTGGGATGGTACCAATTGATACATCAGTTGAATGGCCACAAACCAAAATTGGGGGCTAGGCCAAAGGTTTTTTATGTTGTTAAATCAAGTTTACTTATTTAAGTATATTTCAGGCTGAAAATGTTTCTTTCCAGGTGTTTCTTTACTTTGCAGTGTGAAATTATCACTGTGAATATTAACAGGGAGTAAAAAAAAATTGCCGACCAGTGTAATCCTTATAAATCAGTGCCTTGCTCTTTGTTTAGTTACCTTATTAATTTTATATCCATTTTAAAGTTGTAAATCATAAAAAACTATTTTGCACATAGATGTGTGTGTGAGAGGGAATATCTAAAGTTGATATAATACAACATGAGGAAGGTCTCTTGTAACCTGTACATCACTACAAATAAATATCAGACTGCAATGGCAATTACCTACAAATCAGGAATACATCATTTTAACCAAAGTGTCTTAAATCAGACACAAACAATGTGTAATTATAAATGTCCTGTTGGGACTGGCAAAATGATGACACTTTGTCATTAACTATATTTCAGTTTTCTATGTTTTATGAACAGTAACTGATATGATATTCAGTACTAGGGTGTGACACTTTTATGAGATAAAATCATTTAACACATATGTTTGATACATAAAATCAGTAAACTGTTTAGTGTTTTTTAAGTTATTCATACTGTGCATTGTCTTACATTCAATATACTAACCAACAAATGCACTTAATGAAATATAAATCGTAAAATAATCGTAAGTACCAAATCCTACATGATTCGGCTTCAGAATGTCATCTTCAGGGAGTATTTGAACACAAAGAATCACAAGTTCAACATTCCACTTTGGGTAAAAAATCGCCCTCACTATCATTTTAAAGTTATTCAACTTCTAGAGCACATTGTTGTGACGTCAGTCTCATACAGTATGAGTCTCTTCCATTATTAGTTCACAGTCATTTATATTATTCTCTGGAGCATGCATGAAAACATTTTCCAGAACTTCTATGATCCAATGGGACCTCATCCTTTAAAATTGTTGATAGTCATTAATTGAGTATGTGTGGATAAATATATGTGCTATAGTAGGGAATGCATATCAGAGTACATATAAGGAATGAGACATGTCACTGTTATTTGATATCAAAATTTTACAGGACAAGATCCTTTTAGATCACATACAATTGTGGCCAATATTTCTATGTATGCTCCACAGAACAATACAAACAGGTGCCAGCTTATACTGGCAGGTCTCATTTTAGGGCAGAGATATGTTACTAAAAAAGTCGCTTATATCGAAATCACGCAAATCGAACCCAGAATTCCCATTAAAAACAGTATTTCCTGGGGGATAGGGGACTGACAAACTTATCCCTGACAGTGTATGAATACCCCACTAGTGGACATATGGACCTGCAGAGTATATATGTACTGTATATACATAATATATTGCTAGACAATATAGGCTATTTATTTATTTCTAATGCAATAAAATTTTAAAAGACTCACTTCTCTACTTTTTGGTACGGTTCATTCCTATAGGACTGTGGTAGACTTGCTACACAAACACTTTATGTCTGACTTAGTACTTTCTGCAAAACTATCAGCATTATCACGTATTGTACTTACGCTACTATGAGCGAATCTAACATTACGCCATATGTCAATTCCTTCACCTTTCTTAAATTGGCTTACTACGTATAATGCCTCTTCAATACTGATTGTTGTTCCCCAGTTTTGCATGCGGATTGTACTAGGCGATGTAGATTTACGTTTCTCACACGCATTGGTAAGAAAAGCAATGCTGTAGAAAAGGAAACTAGATGAGCCACATAATTAGGTCACTAAAGTAATCAATCCATATACATCACTGATGGTGTGACAGTGACATCACTTTCTCCTAGCCTGCAACACAAGACAAGAGTGACCACAGATCGTGCAAGCCACATCGCGCTAAACTGAAGAACATCATGAATCATCTAGGTCAAATTGCATTAAATCAAACATCATCACGTAAATTCAAAAAGTGGTGTAAATTTTCAAGTCACATTATAGCAAAATCATGCAAAAAGAAATCGCGTAAAAACAGACCTGCCTGTAGTGGTAGAAACTCACTGCCATACAGTTTCTATGTCACAACAATATGGACTTTCACTTGTCAACTTCATGTATGCTAGAATTTTAACATTTTAATAATTTAAAAATGATAGTGAGGGCAGTTTTTACCTTAAGTGTAATACTGAACTTGTGATCCTTTGTGTCCATACACTCCCTGAAGATGGCATTCCGAAGCCGAGGCATGTAGAAGTTGGTATGTATGATAAAATGTGTTTTATGATTTACATTTTATTGTATTGTATCAAGTGCATTTGTTGGTTAATGTATTGAGTATTAGTGTTTTTTTTTTTATTCTGGAACATTGACTGTATCCACAAATGATTAAAGAAATATACACAGTTGAAGAATGAAAAACCAACTAGATGTCACTTGTTATATTTACTTTACTTCTTAGATACTCAACATGTTTCGGGTATTAACGCATTACCGCACTTTTAACTCCAACACACAGCAATCCAAGAACAATACAGTCAATGTGGTAGTTCAACAACATAGTCGCAAACTCCTGAAGATGGACATATTAATGCCCGAAACATGTTGAGTACCTACGAAGTAGAGTAAATATAACAAGTAACATCTAGTTGGTTTATTATTCTTCAACTCTCACAATGCTGCACGGTCCAATAAACATCAAATATACACAGGTCTATGAATCCGTTGGATAAGAGTTCCACATTTCAATCATTTACATGTGATGAAACCCTGAAGCCAATACAATAATGTCTCTTGAAAATAATTTCTACCGACAAAGAACTGTCTATACAAGGGACTTAAACATCATCTTGATATACTATAATCCAAGTATCCTATTGTACATAACAATGTCTCATTTCAGGAATTTAAATACTCACTGAAATTCCCATAAATCCCTCAGGCATAATAAAATTGGATTTACAATGAAAAGCTTGTGATCTAGCATTTGACTAGATGCCATAAAAGTGCAATGCCATGGCACTGGAGCTCTTATGAAGATTGCTGGGTAGTCAACAAGGTAAGTCTCAATTTTCAGTCGTTTTCTTTCCTCAAGACCCGGTAGAATATAAGGCAGTATTGCTTTGCGAAGACTGTGTTCATAATCGCTTTTAATCTCAGTTTCTATTTCATCCAATAAAGGGCGGTATCTGAAAGGAAAATATGAATGACAATAAGAACCAGCCATATGACAAACAGATATTGAATCTTCTATTTTCTTGAATTTGTTCAGATCCATTCACCTCTCAAAAATTTCAAACCACCCTTTAAATGCATGGAAGCTGCCTTTCTCATTCCCACATTCCACATAGTTGTTTTACACCCTCGCCAGGGTACCACTAACTGCAAATCCTTTCCGCGCCTAATCTTTCGGCCATACGCAGGAGGTTCTTTCCATTCTTTTGACGAAGTCATAATGACTCCCACAATTTTTACACTCAATGGAACAGAGGCCTTAAACCTCCCTGAGTCTTGTCTTCATATTTCTCACTACACAAATCAATAAATAATTTACGCTACAATGACATTCAAGTCTTACTTCCTGTTCTTTAAGGTTACGCAACACGTGCTTTCTATAACACAGAAGCCACGTGACTAACATGATCGTGTCGTCCGCTTGGTGGGCCACATCTACGTGGTGACACTGCGCAGCTGCGTCGTTGCCATACAAACTGAACAGGAGTGGGGAAGCTAGTCCACCCTGTACCACACCAGCCCCCGTGCCATAGCGGCTGAATGTGGTTGGAAGGAAGCTTCGAACATCCAGTCGTTCCAGTAGTAAGAGATGGTTTGGCAATGAACTAAGGGAAGTTGTGGACTGTTAGCTTCTATAGATCATCGGCCCCACATTTACGAAAACCTCTGCCTCTTCTCAACAGAGCTCCTGGTCATTCTTAATAGGAGCCGAGCCAGCTGTAGAGACGTGCTGTGTTCGGTTCCGAACACAAACAGCTAATCGCGAAGAAGCCCACACCCACTTACATCACTTTTGATCCCAATGAGTAGAATCATTTCAAGCAATCTGGCAATCGTACATATCTGTTTGGCATGCGCCGTATTATAGTATCATTTGTGGCCTTTCTGGTTCTACCATAGTTTTACACATTACCTCGTAAACGGCTTTTGGCTGTACTGTAGGTTTTAATTTAGTTTTCTTTTGTGTTACCACGGCATTATCATGAATTTTGTCCTTTCTGGTTATGTGGAGCCTTCTTTGCAGTAAAACCACTTCAGTTATATAATGAATTATTGAACCGTTTATTTTGTATTGTGTTTATGTCAAAGCTTGACCTAAATGTGTATGTTTCTGCTTTGTTCATTTTCATTTTTTCTTTCTCCCCCCCCCCCCCCCCCCCCCCCCTTTTTTTTTTTTCCCCCCCCCTGTTTATTTCCCCCCCCCCCTCAAAACCCCCCCCCCCCCCCCACACGGGGGGGGGGGGGGGGGGGGGGGG
>Ga0131853_10009783_pt1 | contig 17537 bp, 13 predicted proteins | sample TergutLab28metaG_FD_92764 | JGI IMG/M metagenome (GOLD analysis project Ga0131853, IMG submission 92764) | Labiotermes labralis P1 segment gut microbial communities from Petit-Saut dam, French Guiana - Lab288 P1 (version 2) (version 2) | ecosystem: Host-associated > Arthropoda: Insects >... | reverse complement strand
TAGCTCTTGTCGCTTAACAAAAGCCATTTAAATTCAATTTCTTCACGCTCACGGGCATCTTGATATATGGTGGGGACATTCCCGTGCTCAGCATGAAATTCTCCCTGTATCGTGGATAAAATATAATCCTCTGTTGCCGCAGGGTCATATTCCACGCCAAGAGACGGAATTTCGGGAAGGTCTTCCAACCACTCCGCACCTTTCGTCGTTATGTATGGTGTTGTTAGAACCACTACCAAAACCAGTGCAACCATCCGCTTTAGTTGATTGATAATGCTTTTTGTCATTAGTTATTTCTCCTTTGTCTGAATGGAATATGTTACACGTATTTATACATCAAATAACAAATGTTGGCAAGTGAAAAAAATAAAAAATCCGTTCAAGTCCTCGATGGTCATGTTTGTGTTAATACCGATAATGCTGCAAATTATCGCGCAATATTTGGAATGTCTGTAACAGCGTAATTTCTTTCGTTCTTCACGTTTTCACTACACCCATACTCAGATTTCTGGTTAATCAGTTCCAAGTTTATTTCCACTTTGTATTTTCGGGCGATTAGCAGCAAAATATAAGACGAACCATCTACGTTCTGTAGCTTTATTCCATTGCCACAGCAATGCTCATGTTCCAATGATAATATTTTGCACGGTTTCCAATAGCATTCGCTTGAAAATGTCGATACACAACGAGGACAAGGTGGATCCGGCGGCACGGGCGGTCGGGGTTTATCAGGCATACAACTGACAGCCAAAAGTAATTTGTTTTTTATTATAATCTGTAATTTTGTCAGACTCAGGAAATTTAGGCAGGGACATACACTTCACTCTCCTTCAAAAATTGTATGCAACTTACTTCTTTAAGCAGTATATTTTACGATATGTAAGCATGTACAAATTTGTTACATGGTTGTCCCAATTTGTTAATTAATAACATAGAAGCCCCGGCTTGATAAAAGTCGGGGCTTCTCGTTTCTTGTGATTTTAGCAACAACCGCTTTCGCAGCACTTGGGCTTCCCTTTTATGGGTTAGATTTTGAAATCTTCGGGGAACAGACCAATAGCCGTACCGCAACATTCTTTAACACAAAGACCGCATCTTGTGCATTTATCATAGTCAATGATAATTCTGCCGTAAGGTGTGCTGTCGCGGCTGTTTACGTTGTATGCATCGCTGGTGTCACAGCAATTACTATCTCCGCTACAGCAATTGCTGTCGGTGCAAGTAACAGGGATTTTTCTTGTTCTGTTTGGATCATTGCAGTTGCTTGCTTGCAAAGCATCTTCGCATTTCTATTACCGGTTTCATTTTGCAACACCTCCAAAAATTATTGACTGATTCGTTCTTTCAGTTTCAGCATTTTTTCTTCAATCTGCCTTATTATGTCCTTGAACTCGTCATCGCTTTTGCCTGTTGGGTCTTCTAAGCCCCAATTCTCTGCATACTGTGACGGAACATGAGGGCAACTCACATTGCAACCCATGAAAATGACAACATCGGGGGGCGGAATATCATTAAGTAATTTATTTCGCTGTGTCTGCTCCATGTCAATGCCGTATATTTCTTTAATTAACCTAACTGCATCGGGATTTATATGGGACTTTAACGCCGTCCCCGCCGAGTAGCTCTCGAACACATCGGAAGCTAATTTTTTGCCAAGTGCTTCTGCCATTTGACTACGGCACGAATTATGGACGCAGATAAATGCGACCTTGGGTTTTCCGTCTAATTTCAATTCAGGCTTGTAGGTTTCAAAATTATAATCCACATTTAACGTGCCATCATCACCGAAATAATGAATTGCACCAACAGGGCATTTTCTTTCGCACCCGTGGCACCCGTGGATACAACCATTTCCGTATACGACCTTCGACTTTCCTGTTACATCGTCCGGCTTAAATACGCCATGATTGCACATATCGTTGCAAATCATGCAACTTGTGCATTTACTTTCGTCAATGATGGGATACCAACCTCTGCTCATTTGAGTTTCCTCCATAAAGTTATTTTTATAGCAACAATTATAACACCATCAGTCTATATGTAGTAAGTCGCCCCTTAGGCATTTGACAATTATCCATAAAGTATTTATACTGTACAAAGGTTTACTGCTTGAAGGGTGTGTGAAATGAATTTACCCGAAACCAGACAGCAAAAAAATTTACTTTTCGATTTCTACGAGGTATTGCTAACAGCCAAACAGCGCGAAGTTTTCACAATGCATTACATGGAAGACCATTCGCTTGCGGAAATCGGAGATTTTATGGGAATAACGCCGCAAGCCGTAGCGGATATGTTAAAGCGTGTAAACGGGCGGCTAAACCACTATGATAAACTTCTTGGAATGACGGAAAAATTCAAAAACCAGCAAGCCCTTGCAACTAAAATAAACCTCGCATTAGATGACCTTGAACAAAACCCGATGGAAACGGGCGCAATCATCGCCCAAATCCGCAGGCTCTTAAATAATCTTACTTCTAACCTCTAAAAAAGGAGGTACGACCGTATGGCATTTGAAAATCTAGGTGAAAAGCTGCAAAGTGTTTTTAAAAAACTTCGCGGAAAAGGAAAGCTTTCCGAGGGCGACGTTAAAGAAGCAATGCGCGAGGTTCGTCTCGCGCTTCTTGAAGCGGATGTGAATTTCCGTGTTGTAAAAGATTTTGTGGCAAGCGTTACGGAAAAAGCCGTTGGTCATGAAATTTTGGAAAGCCTTCACCCCGGTCAGCAGGTGGTCAAGCTCGTTCACGATGAAATGATTTCGCTGATGGGTTCAACCCAAAGCCAGCTTACGTTTTCGTCGAAACCGCCCACGGTTTACATGATGGTCGGGCTTCAAGGCGCGGGAAAAACAACCAGCAGCGGAAAACTTGCGGGGCTTATGCGAAAGCAAGGCAAACGCCCGCTTCTTGTAGCGTGCGACATTTATCGCCCGGCGGCAATCAAGCAGTTGCAGGTTGTGGGAAGCACTTATAACATTCCCGTTTTCGAGATGGGCGACAAAGAAAATCCCGTTTCGATTGCCGAAAAAAGTCTTGAATTTGCAAAAGCTAACGGCCATGACATTATTTTAATCGACACCGCAGGCCGACTTCATATAGATGAAGCATTAATGGACGAGTTGGGACAAATCCGCGCAAAAGTTCGCCCGCAGGAAATCTTACTCGTTGTGGACGCAATGACCGGGCAAGATGCCGTAAACGTGGCAAAAACCTTCGACGAAAAACTTGGTCTTGACGGTATTATCGTAACAAAATTGGATTCAGACACACGCGGCGGCGCGGTTCTTTCTGTGAAAAAAGTAACAGGTAAACCCGTTAAATATGTAGGAATGGGCGAAAAACTTGAGGACTTGGAACCATTCCACCCCGACCGCATGGCATCACGAATTTTGGGAATGGGCGACGTTTTAAGCCTAATTGACAAAGCGCAGCAAGCTTTCGACGATAAACAAGCCGCCGACCTTGAAAAAAAATTACGTGAAAACTCTCTGGATTTAGAAGATTTTTTGTTGCAAATGCAGCAAATTAAAAAAATGGGCAACATAAAAGATTTACTGGGAATGATGCCGGGAATCAATCAATCCGCACTTGCAGACGCGGAAGTTGACGAAAAAGCAATGGCTCACATGGAAGCAATAATTCAATCCATGACCCGCAAAGAGCGGCAAAACCCTGAAATTCTCAACGGTTCGCGCAAACGCCGCATAGCTGCGGGAAGCGGGCGTACAGTTCAAGATGTAAATCGTCTCTTGAAACAATTCGAACAAATGCAAAAAATGATGAAAGGCTTTTCCTCCGGAATGTTTGGTAAAGGCGGTAAAAAAGGCAAGAAAGGTTTGCTTGGAAAAATGGGGAATCTTCCCTTTTTCTCATAAAAAATTTTTGAAAGGTGATTTAAAGCATGGTAAAAATTCGTTTGAAAAGAATGGGTGCGAAGAAAGCCCCGTTTTACCGCATTGTTGTAGCAGACAGCCGCACCCCACGTGACGGCAAGGTTCTTGCGGAAATCGGCACATACGACCCGACGAAAAACCCAACCGAGCTACGCGTAGACGCTGATGCCGCAAAAGGCTGGATTTCCAAAGGTGCGCAACCCACAGACACCGTCCGTGCACTTCTTAAAAAGTCCGGAATCTAGGAGGGTGAAGTGAATGAACGAACTATTGAGTATGGTGGCAAAGCGTTTGGTAGACGAGCCCGATAAAGTCGAGGTAATCGAAGAGGAAAGCAACGGCATAACAACCCTGCGCCTAAAAGTAGCCCCCGACGATATGGGAAAGGTAATAGGCAAACAAGGCCGCATAGCCCGCGCAATTCGCACACTGGTAAAAGCCGCTGCAATCAATGAGGAAAAAAAGGTGAATGTAGAAATAATTTAATTATGTAGAAGCACCCATAAGTGAAAAACGGCATTCGTTTTCGGGTTAACACCCGCACGAATGCCGTTTTTTATTTTCGTAAGTTTTCTTCTTTTACATACCCGCATCCAAAATAATAATATCTACCATGCTCATCATTTCACCCATTGTAAGGTTGCCGCGTGGTTCAAGCGGACCTGTTATAAAGCCGAGGTCGGCGGCTATGCGCAGGTTGCGTCGCATGGCCGGGGTTGAGTTTTGTATGCCCGGGATTGAATCTTCGGGAGTCATGGGTGTGAGGATTTGTTTTGTGCGGTTTTCGTACAAGCGCACCATAATATCTATTCCGGCTTCGCGGGTAAGTTCCGCGGGAGCAGCAAAACGCGCACGGGTCAGCGAGCTCATGTTTGCGGCGGGAATATTTGCGTTCATTGTGACGGTTGTTCTATTGGTGATTAATGCGTTTACGATATTGTTAAATTCGTTGGAAGTGATATTGCGCGCAGGGTCAAAGGTTGTCATATCGGTAATCGTTAATCGCGTTGCGACGCGTTGCATCGGTGCGTTTGCGGGGCTTTGCGGAACAGCCATCGGGGGCGTAACGCGTGAAATTCCCGCAAAAGTTGTTGGGGTTTGAACGCCGGTGGAAAGAGAGTTCGCAAAGAAGCTGAACTGTCCGGCAGTGTCGCGCCAAGATGCCGTGTTTGTGTCCGCTACAAATAATCCGGTGCGCAAACCGTCGGGACTTGCATGAACCCCAACAGGAAGCTCTAAAATAATGGGACGGGCAAAAGTCGTAAGGTTTGCCGAACGTAGCGGAGTCGTTGCAGACACAGAAAGACGTTTCGGAGCCGTGGCGAATTCGGTGTTCGTTGTAAGCGGCGGCATTCCGCTTGATACATTATCAAGCGCGATACGGTAATACGTGCCGATTCCGGGCTGTAATGCGCGTGTTTGCGCCGTATCAAACGCGCCGGGCGGGATGGTGATGTTTTTATCGCCCGCCAATATTTCAAGCGTTATCCTGCGTTGGTCAAATGCCCGCAAAATTGATTCGGGCAAAATTATTTCGCGGTTCGCAACGGGTAGCCCGTTATAACTTGAAAGGTCGGCAGTGAAAACAAATGTATTATCTTGAATTAAACGCGCAATAAAACGTTGGTCTACGTTTTGGTCGAGCCTGCCGTCCGCACCGCGCTGGTTTGTGCGGAAACGCCATGAAAGCGTCTGCGTAAGCGGGTCGTAGGTTATTTCCCAGTCGCGCTCGGGTAACGGGTATTGGTCGGGACGATGCGCACTGTCAAATTCGCCGTCGGAAACGCCCGTGTCTAGCTCAATTTCCACCCAATCGGAAACAGCCCTGCGGGTATCAATTGGGTGTTCGGCAATAAGCGGCGGAATTGTAAATGTCGTTGGGTCAAAGAAATCTCTGTTGTCGGCAAGCTGAATTTCATAACTAAAAACATCCGGGCCGTTACGCTGTACCGTTAAAACCGTACGTGCGCGAACATAATAGGTGCGGTTCGCAATCAGCTGCTCGAAACGGATTATATGAATCGCCAAGTATGCCTCGGTGCGGTCTTTGTTCGGCATGTTAAGCGACGTTGCGTTTCCTTCGGCGGTGCCGTCCTCGGCGCGTTCCCTTAAATTACCCAATGAATCGCGAAGGTCGTCAAAAATTCTCATAAAAGATATTGTTAACGATTCGGGTTCGTCGTTTTTATAATCCGTATTGTTGTACCTGTTGTACATATCCAAAAGATTCTGCGGCACACGCGCAAGGCTTCTCGGCGGTGCGGGCGGTTCAATGTTGCGCGTGTGAATATCAACCGGGTTCGACGGAGCCGACGGCGACGTTACGGCTCTTCCGTCTTCGTCAACGCCGATCGCTCGCGCCCAAATATAATACGTTGTATCGGGGAAACGCTCTAGAATTCTTAAATGGAAATATTGAAGTCCGTCCACTTCCAAAACATCAAGTACGGAATGCGGGTTTTCAAGTTCAATTGTCTCCCCGTTCCGCACGGCTTGGATGTTTTCCCAAGAAATCGGAATCACCGTGCCGCCGTTCGGATAATCTGTGAAAAATGGCGAAACCCGTAGCTCGTAAGTCATATTCTCTTGAACGCGCCATCTTACGGCTACTCTGTTACGCGTTGTGTAACGCGGAACTTCGTGAAGTACGGGCGTTGTTGGGTCGGGAACGGGACGGTTGGGGGTGACAACTGTTGTTCCGATAACAAAAGTCGGGTATGCCGCATGAACAACTTGCCCGTTGATTGTTACATACGGTCTTATGAAAATAACATACGGTGTGTTTTCGGCAAGGCCCGTAACAACGTGATTTGCAACACCGTTTGTGATTGTAGGTTTGCCGATACTTACCCATCTGTCGGGAATAATTGAGTCGCGGTAGCCTTCAAACCCGCGCGGATGAAGCCGCACTGTTTCATAAGGCACAACATGAATTTGATAGCTGAAATTATCCGTGTTTTGAATGCGCAAAGCCATCGGATTGAAGCGGTAACTCCAACGTCCCAATGTGAAAGCATCAATTTGGTCACGCGCATCATTCAAAAACGGCGCGATATAACTTGGCAAATTCGGATTCATTGGGAATTCGTCCTGCCCAAGCAATCTTTCGCGTAAAGCCGGCCCAATCATACGGTTAAGAAACTCAAAGCGCGGCAAAGTACCCGCCGGCGGTGGATTTGTCATTGCATAATTAATTTGCTCTGCCGAACGCCCGTAAATCGGGACGCCGTTCATGTCAACACCGATTACGGTGTACCACAAATCCCTTTCTGCATACGGTAAATCCGGGTTTCTGCCCGCCATAGGCCACATAATTTCCAGATACCGCGTATCCCATCTTAATGGAATAGAAGTTTGTGTAATATGAGCGTTTGCGTCGTTTGGAATTTCCACAGGCGGCGAAGGAATCATCTCCGGCGTGACTACAATCGGGTCAAGCGGCGGCACATAAACGCTTCCGTATGCCCAACTGGAATGTTGCCCACCCGGTTCGCGAATGGCGCGGATTTTCACAAAGTAAACTCTGTTTCCGCGAATATCGTTTATAACAATGCCGTCGTTGGTTAAAGTTTGATATTGTGTAACAAAATCGAAAGGCCAGAGCTGCCAAGTCGGGTCGAAAATGGGCGGATACGGCTGCGGCTGAACGGGGCTTAACCTTTGGCTGGCTTCCAAATTACCCGGGTTGATTGTCATTAGCGGCGTGGTCATCCACTGCATATCGTCCCACGAATCCGAAACAAAAATTTCATAAGACATTGCTGTGTCCACAAAGCGTCCGTTAAATGGGTCGCCCGGGGGAATAGAAGGAATTTCCTCCGCAACCGCGGGGAAACGCAAAAACGCCAGCCATTCCATAGAAATCGCGCCGTCTCCCACATGGTCAAGCCGCACAACTTCCGGCCTGTACGGGCTAAAATCTGAAATTAGAGGATTATAAACAACTACTTCCGTTCGCAAAACTTCGCGATTTGAAAGGTGAATCGCAAGCGCGAACCCTCGTGGTTCACGCGGAATTCCCGGCCCTACAAAAATCTCGTTTATGCTTAAAAACGCATAGTCTCCAAGAACCCTAAGAACAGACATCGGCGACGAGCCTGGGGGTGGAACTGTTCCGCCCAACTCCGGCGGCCATTCCTCAACTTCTACACGGTCAAGCATTCCCGCAATTCCCGTTAAATGCGGCCACCAAAGCCGAATAAACTGCGCGCCCGCTTGCTCGATATTTATTTCGGGAATCATTGTAACAACGGTGCTGTATTCGTTCGTTGTAAAGAATATTTCAAACTGACGACCGCTGATTGTACGATGCGCGGACGACTGCCCTTGACGCACCCTGTGAGACGGTACGCCGTCGGGGTTTGGCCCGAAAGCCGGGTTAACGCTGATTGCCTGAAAGCCAATCGGCGGAATTCTCGGGTCAAAAATTGTGTAACTTAAAGTACCGTCGGGGTGCTGTCTTATTTCATCCGCACCCGCATTCGGCCCGCCTACCGGGCGCGTTATTACCCTTGAGCCCGTAACAGGTGAACCCGGAACATAATCGCCGTATGAAATCTGCCAGTACGGGAAAACATTCACGCCACCCCAAGACGGGTCCTGCCAGGTTATTGTTATGCTGTTGCCACGCCCGCGCCCGTCCACTTCGATATCCGTAAGGAATAGCAAATCGCGCCCAAGCGGCAAACCTGCCGAACTGTCAATAGGTGCAGGAACGGAGCCGAGCGGTCTGAAATCGTCGGGTGGAATTGCCGGTAACTCTACAGGTATGGGGCGGTATGGGTCAATATGAATTTCATATAAACTTGAATGATTCATTGTTAATTGCTGCGGTCCGGTTGAAACCTCAAGCGACGTACCCGGCGGAAGATTCCTGTCCTGTCCGCTCGGCGGCGCGAGAACCTGAATCGGAGGTATAGGCGGGCCGAGGTAAAAAGCGTCACCGCGAGTGGCATTCCGGAACCTTACGTTATAATGCAATGGGTAAATCGTCCAAAGCGGATTTGGGCTTGAAAAAGTTGCGGCAGCTTCATTAAAGCGCGCAGGCGGAATAGTTAAAGTCGGCACCTGCGAACGCTGCGGTCTTGACCACAAAATATTTAAATTATAAGAATCGCCGCCGCTCCCTGTCGGGTTAACAATCACCGTAGACTCCGAAACCGGCCGCTGCATCCACGGAACCTCACCCGGCGGATTGGGCGGTGCAGCAAAAACCACCGCCGGCATCATAATAATTATTACAACAAACGCGGTTAATAATTTTATTTTCATAAATATCCCCTTCCCAGACTATCATGAATTCACACGCTCTTTTTTATAGTATTGTAATTCAATAAAAGTCTGATTTCAACTGTTTGCAAGACAGGGAAACGTTAAAAGCAGACCCGGCAAAGATGCGGTAATTATTTCTTGCTTTTCCGAAGAAATAAGTATTGACAAGCTACACGTTGCGTGATATTGTGGTATTGCAACCACCACACAGACGTTTTTATGCCATGGACGGGTTTTGCCAACTTCGGAAGGGGCCTCGCGCCTTGAAACGAACCGCACCGCTCCCGCTCTAACCTCTGTCTTATGTTGCATCTGTATTACCCGCCGCATCGGCATATAAGGGAGTAGCGCATCGGGCTCTGGTACCGGCTCGGCTTCGCTACCCACGCTAGCACCTTTTATGCGCGTTGCGGCACCTGCCGGGGGCACGTGACCCCGGTTTTACTTAAAAACGAAAATCAAAAAAGGTGAATGCACCGGCAAGAATCGTCAACGCATCCTCCGCGCCTAATGTGTGCAGTGGTGTATCAATAGGGCGATTCTTTTGATGTTTAGAGATTACATAGTGTAAACACACAAATTAACCGCTTGCAAAATCGCAAGTGGGCTATCGGTCATATTGCCGGTATTCCGGAACGGGTAAGGAAGTTCATATGAGTACTGAGTTGGCAATTCCGATATGTACGACATCATTTGTTGCAAGTCATTGCCAAACAATGATAATCCACGGATTGTGAGGCAAATTTTAAAGGGGAAAACCAGGGCTGGTGAGCAGATTTGAACTGCCGACTTCCTCCTTACCAAGGAGGTACTCTACCCCTGAGTTACACCAGCTAATAGTGACAGGCGAAAGACTAGCATAAACCATGCTTTGCTGTCAAGATTTTTATTGCTTTTATACATTAAATCTAGAGTCCTCGGCAGCGCGTTGGTACTGTTGGAGGGTGTACTCTTCAAAGAATTGCCGAACGCGGGGTACATGCCTTTGCGTTTCTGCGAACGGCGGAATGCCGCCGTGACGACGTACCGCTGTGGAACCGGCATTGTATGCCGCAAGAGCAAGGTCAATGTCGCCGTCGAACGCATCAAGCTGACGGCGCAGATAGGCTGTTCCGCCTTCTATGTTTTGTTTTATATCGAAGGGATTTGTTACGCCCATTGCCGCGGCGGTACCCGGCATAAGTTGCATAAGCCCCATTGCGCCCGCGCTTGAAACCGCATCGTGACGATAGTTGCTTTCCGCACGTATAACGGCACGGACAAGATTCGGGTCGATATTATGGCGCGCCGCTGCCAATTCAATTTCGGATTCGATTGCTTTGCGCGTAACATCGTCAACTTCGCCGCCGGTTGAGAAATAATGCATGATTGAATCAAAAGAAACCGCGTTGTCTGCGGTAGATTGTGCAGGTTTTTTCGCGGCTGAGACGGCTGAATTTGACGCAACGGCACGCGAAGCAGAGGCTGCATTAGCCGTCCGCGCATTCCCGTGCAAAAACTGACTGTGAAGCCCGTCTCCGCCCGGAAGTTTCGCAAATATTCCGCTTGCTATTTCATTGTACAAATCCATTGGATTGAGCATTAAAATTCCCCCAGCAGAAGTATTTTACGAAATTTTTTTATGTTTTGCAAGCATTATTCCTGCGGAACTACAATTAAACCTGAGCCGTTGCAGGTTGCGCAGGTTATACGGGTTTGCGCCATGCACACCGTACACCACCATTGCAGTCCTGATTCCGCGAACTCATGCGGAATGCCCGGTGTCAACATCATTGAGCGTCCGCCGCCTACGCCGTCGCAACCGTTGCAGGTTACGGTTCCACCTCCGTTACACGTGCGGCATGCAACAACCACGGGTTCGGGTGTGGGTTCGGGTGTTGCCGCAGGGCGCGGCCTTGCGGCTGCGGCGGGCCGCGGTGTTTGCGCCGGAACGGGTTCTTGCGGCGGTGCCGGCGGCGGGGGTTCAGAAATAAAAAGAGTGTTGCTTTCCTCATCAAATGAAACGATGTATCCGAGACTTTTCATCACGGGTTCAAGCGGGAACATCGCGGAATCACTAATATTTCTTGCGGGAGAAGGCAACTCTTGAACTTCTCCGTTTGCCACAAAGGTATTTTCGTCCATTGTTATAATTACCGTATTTATATTGTTTGAAAACATCGCTACGCCGGATTGTTCATCCCAGCTTCCGATGTATCCCATAGTTTCAAAAACGCCGCGGACAGGCACAAATATTTCGCCATCAATTATTTCCGGTTTGAATTCATTCGCACCGAAATAAACACTTTGATTTCCCACTTCAATTGTAAGCGCAAAAGGCTGGAACGATTCTTCGTAATCGCCGTAAACATCTTCATCTTCTTCAATCTCGGGGAAGTACACAGATTTCCCCAACGCCAAAACTGATCCTTGTGCACTGTTTCGTAAATTAAAAATACTCCAGCCGGCAAAAATAAACGAGCAGATAATCAAAATTCCAAGCACTGCGAAAATTAAAACCACTATTCCCATTGGTACGGTATCGTTATTTTCCAAAATAATCGCCCCTTACTCTTTGTTCACATATATTATCGTGTAAAATGTTACGGGTCAATGTTATAATTTCGCAAAGGAGTGAACTTTCAAATGAAAACAATTGTGAAAAAAACGCGCGAGCCGGGTGGTTTGGTTCTTGAAGAAAGAATCGTTCCCGTACCGGGCGATAACGAGGTACTAATTAAAACAAAAAAAACTGCTATTTGCGGAACGGATTTGCATATATACAATTGGAATTCGTGGGCGCGTAAAACGATTAAAACGCCGCAAATTATCGGGCATGAATTTGTCGGCGAGGTTGCGGAAATAGGTCGTGGTGTTACAAATGTCTCCGTTGGTCAGCTTGTTAGCGGCGAGGGGCATCTTTTTTGCGGGCAATGTAAGCACTGCATGACGGGAACGCCGCATTTGTGCAGAGAAGCTTCTGGAATAGGTGTGAACATGGATGGTGCATTTGCGGAATATTTTGTATTTCCGGCAAGCAATCTTTGGATTTGCGATGAAAATATTCCGCTGAACGTTCTTGCAATTATGGACCCGCTTGGAAATGCGACGCATACTGTGCGTTCTTTTGATGTTTTAGGGGAAGATGTTCTTGTAACTGGCGCGGGGCCGATTGGTCTAATGTCCGTACCAATTTTACGGCGGGCGGGCGCACGAAACATTGTTGTGACTGATATCAACACGGGGCGGCTTGAAATGGCGCGCCAACTTGGCGCAAACGCAACGGTTGATGTTCGCAGCGAAAAAATTGCCGATGTTATGCCCGGCTTAAAACCCGCGATGGTTGAGGGTTTCGATATAGGGCTTGAAATGTCGGGGAGCGCGGGCGGTTTTAACGACATGATTGACGTAATGGCAAACGGCGGAAAAATTGCGATTCTCGGATTTTTACCGCCGGAAGCGGTAATCGAATGGGATAAAATGATTTTTAAAAGTCTTACGTTGAAAGGCGTTTACGGGCGCGAAATGTTCGATACATGGTATCAAATGACCGCGCTTTTGCAGTCGGGGCTTGTGGACGATATTTTGAAAATTATTACACACGAATTCAAATATACAGATTTCATCGAAGCGTTTGAGTTAATGAAATCCGGCGAGTCGGGGAAAATTATTTTAGATTGGAGCTGATTGCATGAAAAGTGCATATAATTTTTTTTCGCAAACAGAGAGCGAAATAAAAAATTCCGGGTTGTGGAAAAGCGAGCGGATTCTTTCTTCGTCGCAGGGTTCTTTGGTTAACATTGCCGAAAAAACCGGGCTGATAAATATGTGTTCAAATAATTATTTGGGGCTTGCTAATGATGCAGAAATTATTTCCGCCGCGAAGAAAGGGCTTGACCGTTGGGGTTACGGGCTTTCTTCGGTGCGGTTTATTTGCGGAACGCAGGAGGTTCACAGGGAACTTGAAGGTGCGCTTAGTGCTTTTCTTGAAACGGAAGATACGATTTTATATTCGTCTTGTTATGATGCAAACGGCGGGCTTTTTGAAACGATTCTTACTGCGGAAGACGCGATTATCAGCGATGAGCTGAATCATGCAAGTATAATTGACGGCGTTCGCTTGTGTAAGGCAACGCGTTTTCGTTATAAAAATAATGATATGAAAGAACTTGAAGCACGTCTTGAAGAAGCCGCTTCCGCGCGAATTCGCGCCGTGGTCTGCGACGGCGTTTTTTCGATGGACGGTACCGTTGCGAATTTGCAAGCAATTTGCGACCTTGCGGAAAAATATGACGCGCTGGTAATCGTGGATGATAGCCACGGAGTTGGTGTAATTGGCGAAAATTTAAAAGGCTCGCACGAATACTGCGGCGTTATCGGGCGCGTTGACATCATCACCGGTACGCTGGGAAAAGCGTTGGGCGGTTCTTCGGGAGGTTACACAAGCGGAAAAAAAGCCATAATAGACCTTTTGCGTCAAAAATCGCGTACGTATCTTTTCTCTAATACGCTTTCGCCAATCATTGCGTCCGGAAGCTTGCGCGTGCTTGAAAAAATTCAAACCTCGCCCGATTTAGGAAATCGCTTGCGCGAAAATACAAAATATTTCCGCGAAGGCATGGCTACCGCCGGTTTCGACATCCCACCCGGCGAACACCCGATTGTTCCTGTAATGCTTCACGATGAACTCTTGGCGCAAAAGTTTTCCGCAATGTTGCTTGAAAAAGGCGTTTACGCAATCGGATTTTTCTTCCCCGTTGTGCCGAAAGGAAAAGCCCGTGTGCGCTGTCAGGTTTCTGCCGCGCACACGAAAGAGCAATTAGAGTTTGCGATTAACGCATTTAAAGAGTGTTATTGTTGTAACAGCTAGGCAAATCGGATATAAGAGGCCTACTCATATTATGTGGGTACGTCTCATTTTTTAAAAATACATATATTCAAATAAACAAGACATAATAACATCAGGTGACGTTAATCTACAATGATACATTACCAATAAAAAGCAAAGGTGATAATTTTGCAAAAAATAAAATTAGGCGTCTGCGGTCTTGGTATGGCATGGGAAAGGCTTCACAAGCCTGCATTGGAACGTTTGCGCGACAAATTTGAAATCACAGCGGTTTGTGACAGAGACATCATTAGAGCTAACAATGTGGCAAAGGAATTGAACATCGAAGGCAAAGCTTACGGCGATTGGAGTTCAATGATTGCTAATGCCGATATTGAGGCCGTTGATTTAATGTTGCCGATACAAGAGAACTTTGAATCAGCGAAGGAAGTTTTAAAAAATCGAAAGCATTTAATTGCTGAAAAGCCATTTGCCGCAACGGTCGAAGGTGCGAAACAACTCGTAAAAATAGCCCGTGATAGCGGCGTCAAAGTGCTTATTGCGGAAAACATACGCTACAATGAGGAAAGCGTACTGATAAAAAGTATAATCGAAGAAAGAAAAATCGGAAATGTCGCTTATTTTATTGACAACCATATCACGGAGTTTCAAGCTGATATGTTGTCTGATACTTTTGCTAAAGCAGAGTGGCGCAAACATCCGGAATTTAAGGGTGGTGCGTTCCTCGATTCAGCAATTCATTATGTGGCAAGGATGAGGTTTCTATTTGGCGATGCGCTTAATATTTTCGCATCGGGGCGGCCTTCGGAAGTTGATTTTTCGCCTTATTCCTGCATTAATGTAATGTTTACATTTAAAGATCATATCGCCGGATTTTTATCTCACTTTTTAATCGCGAAGGAAACACAGTTACCGCTTGTAGGGCTAAGGATTTTTGGAACAAACGGAGAAATATACCTTGAGGATAAAAATTGCGGTTTTGTGAATGTATCATACAAAAACGGAGACAGCGAAGCCATACCCTATAACCCCGGTGAGGGTTACTATCACGAACTTGATAATTTTTATAAAGCGGTGCGAGAGAATGAGGAAATCGTTTCAACGCCCGAAAAAGAGCTTGGCGATATTCAATTAATCTTTGATATCTTAGAATCAATCGAAAAGGGCAAAAGCGTCCGTGCTTCCAATAAATATAAGACTAAGGAGAAATAATCGTGAACTGTACTCGCGATATGTGAGTGCAGTTCTTTTTTGAATTCTGTGATTAGATGTTTATATACGGCTTCCCTGTCTTATTACTATTCCGCAGTTGTGACACCTTCGGATGGCAACAGCTCCTCCGGCACTGAAAAGATATACAATTCATCTTGCTCTCGAGGTTCGTAAATTTCTGTCTCATCGTACGAAATTTCATTGTGTTGTGATATGTCCTCCGAGTGGTATTCGTCCGGCGGTTCTGCGATCGTGATATTTTCGGATTGCAGTAGCCCCACAATTATTGAAAAATCCCCGTTACTTAATGCTGTAATGTTATTTTCATCACGCAAATCTACGGCAACTGTTTCTGCAAATCTAATCATATCACGGGCACTAATTTCCGTCGAAAGACCCAAGTCTGCCGCATCAAACCCTGATACATCATTGTTTCTGTATAGTGGCCCAGTTACTGTTAGCCTCAAACGATTGCTGCCCTCAGCCCAGAATAAAGTACCTGAGGTTCGACCCCCATGGAAATAATACTTCTCATCAATCAAATCGTTTTCTGTAAAACCTTCTTTTTGTATAATACTATCCAGTGGAGAACTTGCCCCCCATGACTCCAAATCTTCATATGTCAAACGGGTAAAATTAAATAGAATATCTGTGATATCTTCCTCACCAATAGAAAAATACATAAAAAGTACCTCATCATTAGACATCGAGATTTTGACAATTCTATATGATTCAGGAAGGTTTGTTAGCAGATAAATTTCATCCAGTGATGCAAAATCCAAATCTATTGCCCTTCTTGCTAAATCATCGGAAGCGTTGCCGTCTCTTACCGAAACATAAGCATGTATAAATTCTTCAATGGATAAAAACTGCATTCCCGGTGGAAAACACCCGACAAAATAACTCTCATTATGCTCGTGAGCTTCGAAAATAGTTGTCTCATCAAATATATTTTCACTATGTTGTGATGCATCTTCCGAATGGTATGAAACTATCGGTTCTGCGGGCGCGGTACTTTCAGGTTCATCTTGTATGCACCCTGTTATTGTTAGTGCCGCGAAAAACATGGCAAATATTATTAAAAATCGTTTTAACATAATAAATAATCTCCTTAAAAAAGAGGGGAAGCCGAGTAAAACAAGCCGGATAGGGATGTTTCTACACTGCTTCCTTATCTTATTAAAATTCCGAAGTCGTGACACTTTCGGATTCCAACAGTTCTTCTGGCATAGGAAAGACATACAAATCATCTTGCTCTAGAGGTTCGTGTTCGTAAATTTTTGTCTCATCGTACGAAATTTCATTGTGTTGTGATATGTCCTCTGCGTGGTATTCGTCCGGAGGTTCCGCAATCGTGATATTTTCGGATTGCAGTAGCCCCTTAATCATTGTAAAATCCCCGGCACTTAATGTTGCAATGTTATTTTCATCACGCAAATCTATGGCAATTGTTTCTGCAAATTTAATCATATCATGGGCACTAATTTCCGTCGAAAGACCCAAGTCTGCCGCATCAAACCCTGATACATCATTGTTTCTGTATAGTGGACTAAATACTGATAGACAAAAACGATTGCTGCCCTCAGCCCAGTATAAGCTACTTGAGAATCGACTCCCATTGAAATAATACTTTCCATCAATCAACTCTTCTTCAGTAAAACCTCCACGCCGACCATCTTGACGCATGATGCCGTCTAGTGGAGAATTTGCCCCCCATGACTCCAAATCTTCATATGTCCAACGTGTAACATTAAAATGAATCTCTATGATATCTTCTTCACCAATAGGCAAATAAATGAAATTTACTGCCTCATCAGACATCATGATTTCGGCAATTCGATATGCTCCGGGAAGGTTGGTCAGCAGGTAAATTTCATCCAGTGATGCAAAATCCGAATTTATTGCCCTTCTTGCCAAGTCATCGGAAGCTCTGCCGTCTCTTACCGAAACATAAGCATATATAAATTCTTCAATTGAAAAAAACCGCATTTCCGGTGGAAAACACCCGACAAAATCACTCTCACTATGCTCGTGAGCTTTGTAAATAGCTGGCTCATCATAAATATTTTCACTGTGTTGTGATGCATCTTCCGAATGGTATGAAGCCACCGGTTCTGCGGGTGTGGCACTTTCGGTTTCATTTTGTATACACCCTGTTATTGTTAGTGCCGCAAAAAGCATGGCAAACATTTTTGAAAATTGTTTTAGCACACTAATCCTCCTACCTCTTTTTTTGAAATATGTCAACAGTAAAATTCATGGAAATTACTGTAGCATTTATATTGTTTCATTCATCATTGTTGTGTTTTAGCAGTAGCAGACGCTGTGGAAACAGTG
>Ga0131853_10009781_pt1 | contig 17541 bp, 12 predicted proteins | sample TergutLab28metaG_FD_92764 | JGI IMG/M metagenome (GOLD analysis project Ga0131853, IMG submission 92764) | Labiotermes labralis P1 segment gut microbial communities from Petit-Saut dam, French Guiana - Lab288 P1 (version 2) (version 2) | ecosystem: Host-associated > Arthropoda: Insects >... | reverse complement strand
GAAGAAAATAAGAAAATAAAAAAAAAAAAAGATGCTTGGGCCGCGGGGGCGGGGGGGGGGGGGGGGTGGGGGGGGGGGGGGGGGGGGGGGGGGGGGGGGGGGGGGGGGGGGTGCGTGGATGGAAGGAAAGGGCATCTGAAGGAAAAGATGTTCTGAACCTTCCGGAGACATATTGCTGAGAAGGTTCGGAAGCAGTCACCTTTTCATCGGGAGTTTAGCTAAGCCACGTTTCAGCTACAAAAAAAACGGAGCTTAGACAAACAGGTAGCATTGTATTTCAAATGACATCCGTCTGGGTTTTGACATCTTTTATGATCATAAGATAATAAAGACCTATCGGAATATCACCTTCCGCCAAGAGAGTCTGAGGACTTGTAACTCCATCTTTAATCTCCAAATTTACTTTAGGGTCTGAACTGATAAAAAAAAAAGTCTCTAGTACATAAAATCTCTAAATCTGCCGCTGACCAAGGGGAAGTCACCAGAAAGCAGGGCGCTTTGTGACCTAGCGAACCCCGTCGATATTTAACCAGAAGCGGATGTACCACCTGGCTGATGGCTCTAGCGCACGTCTTGAAAGGAACTGGCTCAGACTAGTATAAGAATAAATACCGCCACACACAGAAGTGGTCTATCGGAACTGTAAAGGTCAGTCAAGAAGGGCCGAACAGTGACACTTTGTGAAGAGATGCATCAGTTCCCAACCCGTGATCCGCAAGCATTGCCGTTAAAATTTTTTGAAAATAATCGTGGGAATCGGGGACGTAGTTTGTTGAAGCACTGCGCTACAAGCCGGAAGAGCCAGAAGGTCGCGGGTTCGACTCTCAATGGTGTAATTGGGATCTTTCGTTGACATAATCCTTCCGGCCACACTTTGGCCTTGGAGCCGACTCAGCCTCTAACAGAAATGAGTACCAGAAAGGGTAAAGGCGGCCGGTGTGTAGGGCAACAACTTTACCGCTTCCATGTGCCGACTGTCATGAAATCTGGGAGTCTCAACCTCCTGGAGCCCCAGGGCCTGTCCAGACCTGTACAGGGAATGCTGCACCTTCACCTTTAATTGTGGGGACCAGGTCATAGAAGAAGGAGAATAAGTAGAAGAAATAGACGCAGGATGGGAGAAAGAGAAGATACGAAAGCACTTGAAAGATATAAGACAGCGAATGTCATGTCGTCTGCACACAGGTATAATTCAGGTAGTCATACCCTTCGAAATGAAGTATTACAATGCAGGATGTTACCCTTCCTACACCCATCTACCAAGGTATTTACTTTAACCCTCTCACGTTAAATCTGAACCAAGCAAAGCAGTCCATAATCTTCAAAGTTAACACATAGGCTTAATTTTACCATTACATACATAATCTGAGATGATCTTCCAAAATTTAAATTATATGAGTAGCCTGATAACAACAAATGACGCAAGACATACATGTGAAATTAAATCCAGAATTGTTATTGTAAATACGTTATTCAACAGGAAGAAAGATTCTTTTCACCAGCAAACTGGACGTAAATTTAAGGCAGTAACTACTGAAATGCCACATTTGGAGCATAGCTTTGTATAGTGATGAAACTTGGACACTTAGGAAAGTAGATCAGAAACACCTTTAAAGTCTGAGGTGTGGTGCTGGTGAGGATGGAGATCAATTCAGCTAAGCGTGTGAAATATGCAGGAGCATTACATAAGGGTCAAGGAGGAAAGGAATATCCTAAATACATTAAAAAGGAAGGAAGGGTAACTGGATTGGTCACATGTTACCTACGAACTGCCTTCTCAAACACGTTGCTGAACGAAAGATGAAAGGGACAGGAAGATGAGAAAGGAGACGTTGGATGGTGAGGGATCAACGAAAGTATGTACTAAGAGCATAATGATTAGGTTACTCATTATTAGCTAGTATAACTACTAATGAATACGTTAACCAACTGTTAACGTATGTTTTGTATTGTTACAAAAGATAAATACTTTTTAGTTTAACGCCAACTCAAATATTTTAATTTCTCTTTTAGTTCTTTGTCACCAAATATTACATTCTACATATTTATTGTGGTGAGCTGTATCGTAGCCCTTTAAAGCGTAGCGGTTAATATATGCACCACCAGGTTTAACAACACAACCATGCTTTTTGCCCGCATAGTATATTTATATGCTCAGTATGACATTCAGACTAAGCTAACATTACACACATTCACACACCTGTCACTGACTAGTTTTTCTAATGAGAACACACCGTGTTCTCTGTGAGATATGAACTGAATCTTTACACATTATACAGACAGGTTGTAGCCTTCAACTTGGTCGCTCGTCTTTCCCCTCGAAGGCCCTAGTTCAATCCCGGAACAGTACATTTACGATTTATGGCGGACAAAGTGCACTGCGACGGGTTTTTCTCCGAGTACGTCGGGTTTCCCCTGTCACAATGCTCCACACTCATTCACCCATCTACCGCTGATGAGACATACAGTAATCCCGTTCCGCCCAACCCGCAGCTGGCGGATAACACTTACAGTGCCTGCGGAGGCAATTGAAATGAGAAATACAAAGCCCAAGCAATGTTGAAAACTGCTGTTTATTTATTGAGACATAAAGGTAAAGCAGTCCCATTACAGGCCCGAGGTTCCAGGAAGTTAAGGTTCCCAGATTACGTGACAATGGCACAGGATGGTAGTAAGGTTGTCAGCCTTACGCACCGGCCGCTTTTTGCCCCCCATGAAATACTCCTGGTACTCATTTCTGTTAGAGGCTGAGTCGACCCCAGGGCCATAATGCGATCGGAAGGATTATGTCAATTCAAAATTCCGATGGAATTGAACTAGCGACCTTCCGATTTGTAGCACAGTGCCTTAACCACTGTGCTACCGCGGTCCCATTTATGGACACATGCATTAATAATTCCCGGGTATCTCAGTCGGTATAGCGACTGACTACGGGCTGGACAATCCGGGATCGAATCTCGGTAGGGACGAGATTTTCTGTCAGTCCAGACCGGCCGTGGGGCCCACCCAGCTACCTGAAAAATTGGTACCGGATCTTTCCCGGGGGTAAAGTGCGGCCGGGGCGTGCTGCTGACCACTCACCCCCTTCTAGTGCCGTGCTCATGGAAGAGTAGAGCTATACCTCTACCCACACTCTGGGCCACACCGGGCCTGTAACGGGAACACTTTACTTTACTTACATTACTCATTCATTTTGTAAAGATTGTGCTAAAATGAGCTATACATAGTCTAGGTTGTAAATGGAATTTCTCATGAATTTTCCTGTTGTTAGCAGTACATTTTTATTGCACATGACGTACTGTATATAAAATACACAAGTAGACTCATACATATAATCATAAGCATAATTAATCATTCTCCAGTCTGTGTATTCATTTTCAAGTTGAACACATGAAGACCGAATTTGGCCGAAACTGCCTGCACCAGATCAACGGTTTATATCACTCCTGCATTAATCTTACCAAATGACAGCGTCTTCAAAAATGCCCAACAGAAAGCAGTTCGTCTCGTTGACATGTCTTTCTGACGACCGTTTATTCTTATACGGGCAGGAGCGCAACATAAATTGGGCGTATTTTTTTTTTCTCAAGAAAACTTTATGAGAAGATCAAAATGATGATCTCCCGTTTGGTACTGAAAATAAAGGCATAAGGTTCAGGTCACAGGAAAAGAATTTGAGGAACTAGGCAAAAAAAAAAAATAAATCAAAATGTCCTGTCCATAACCCCTATAGGGTTAATGTACCCCTCCCCTGTCGCCATAGTCAGCATAACCTCGAAATTATGAAATGATTTGTTAGACCAACTTGATGCAACAATTATGATTTAATGATAAACCAATAACTGAACATGTTTCGGGCACCATTGTGCCCATCTTCAGGAATGCAAGGCTGTAAACTACTGCATATGGTTTTCAGCACTGTAAAAGATAAGTCAAAATAAGGTGTTTGTATTGTGATCGATTGTTTGTAGTGTTAAGTGATGGTTGGTATCCTGTGTTCGACACGCTGTAGGGTGTGTTTTGTGTGGTACCTTGTGGTCTGTGTTCTAACACCTTACACCCTACATCGTGTCTAACACAGGATACCGACCATCACTTAACACTACAAACAATCGATCACAATACAAACACCTTATTTTGACTCATCTTTCACAGTGCTGAAAAACATATGTAGTAGTGTACAGCCTTGCACTCCTGAAGATGGGCACAATGGTGCCCGAAACATGCTGAGTTATTGGTTTATCATTAAATCATAATTGTTGCATCAAGTTGGTCTAACAAATCATTTCGTATTAAGGATGTACAGTCACACGAACATCAAACTCGAAATTATGGTATATCTTGAATAGCTCGAAATATAGGCTACCCACAGTTTTTAAAAGCGAAGTGCTTTATATTTTCATAGTAAATCCAGTCAAACACAGTGTTCATTCAACAACGTGTTTCGGCCTGATAGACAATCATCAAGTTGGCCAAGAATATAACGGATTTGACACAGTTATTTGTGTTTTGTGATATACTTGCGTAATAAAGACCAACAAGATGCAATTTTCTTTCTTAATTTATTTAAAAAATCTGTCCTCTCACATGTTTCGAACAGAGTAAAATATTCACCATCAGCAGGCATTACTGTATATGCAGCATACGGTATTTACCGAGCCTCTGCGGTGACTAGCTGCTAACAGGATCTGAGTTCCAATCTTATCGTGTTAGCAACCTCCTGGTAATGAATAGTTACTATATTCGAAACATGTAGATGATAGATTCCGTGGAATAAATTAGGAAAGAAAAGTGCATCTTGTTAGTCTTTATTACGCAGTTATTTGGAATTTGGCCCATCCCAGTGGCCGCGCGGTCCAGGGCGCGGTTCTGCGGTCGCTCGCCTGCTGAGATTGCGGGTTCGAATCCCGCGGGGGGCATGGTTGTCTCTTGTGAGTGTTGTGGGTTGCCAGGTAGAGGTCTCTGCACCAGGCTGATCACTCGTCCAGAGGAGACCTACCAAGTGTGGATTTTAGGACTGACTCTTGTAAGTGTAACGGTGGCGCAGTTGGTTGAGGCACTGCGCTACAATCCGGAAGGCCACTGGTTCGATTCCCGATGGTGTCATTGGAAATTTTCATTGACACAATCCTTCCGGCCGCACTATGGCCCTGGGTTTGACTCAGCCTATATCATAAATGAGTACTAGGAATATTTCCTGGGGGTAAAGGCGGCCGGTACGTACGGCTGACAACTTTACCTCCTTAATGTGCCAATTATCTTGAAATCAGGGAGCCTCAACCTCCTGGAAACCTCAGGGCCTGTCCAGGCCTGTAATAGGATTGTTTTACTTACTCCATGGTGCAGAGTCCTTCTTGAGAAGCTAATTGGTTTGCAGCTAGTCCAGAAATTCCCCGCATTTCACGGAACCCGAAGGTTCATTACCGCACTCACAAGCTTCCGCCACCTGTCCCTATCCTGGGCCAGCCCAATCCAGTCCATATACCCACATCCCACCTCCTGGAGAATAGGATTGCTTTACCTTGTAAATGTAAACTATTCAAAAGTTAAACTACTCAAATCGACGGAAAGGAAGGCGCTTCTTCAGACGGCCCATATACGTATGTGTGTTTGTGGTGGTCTCTGGTGACGGAGTTTGATATTGCCAAACGGTCTAAGTAGTATGTATTGTTGAATCAACACGAAAATAAAAATCATTGTGTTTGACTGCACTTGCTTTGATTCTTATTATGCATAGCACAACGGGGATTTATCGTCTGACGTCTTAAATTTTGGTTCGTAAAAGCAATTTTACATGAGCACAAGCCACAAAAGACCCCTCTGTAGGCAAGCCATCCTCGTCTACCCATCTCTATCTGTAACGCTCATCAGCGATATTTATATGAACGCCCTGTTCATATTCCTAAAAAAATTGCCTGTGTTGTTCTCATGGGGTTCGTCATCCCCGTTGTGTTCAATAAGCTAACTAGAGTGGAGTGTATGTACTTGTCTAACACAACGTTATTTGATGGTAGAGGTATATCTAGTATTTACTACATAAGGTACAACTACATGTTTCGGCTCTTGACAATGGCCATCTATAGGCTGTACATGAAATACTTAGTAAGTAGTTATACGGGGCTTCTACAACACACATAATATGATACCTTAGACCTAACTATATTAACTTAGACATAACACATAATACAACTATATATAACTATATTAACTTAGACATAACATATAATAGCAGAAACCCCAAGTACCCACACCTCCCAACCTCCATGACACACATGAGATCTCGTACCCACCTCACCTCCTGTACTGTACCACTGTATATAGCCCATAATAAGCCCCGTATAACTGCTTACTAAGTATTTCATGTACAACCTGAAGATGGCCATTGTCAAGTGCCGAAACATGTAATTGTACCTTATGTAGTAAATACTATATATATCTCTACCATCAGATAAAGTTGTGTTGGACAAGTACATACACTCCACTCTAGTTAACCTGTGTTGTTGTTCAGCTAGGGTTGATACCTTGCTTTATAAACCCTTATCCAGCTCATTTTGACATTTCGAACATTAAAATCGTCATTTAGAATTCAAATATTGTCAAAAACCAACGGCGTTAAAAAGAAGGCTACGACTGAAAAACAATTTTTTACTTTCTTACAAAGAGATACTATGGTTATCAAACTCCCCTCTTTTTTTTATCAGTACCGTTACTGCATCAAACTTTTGATATGCAGCCCTAATTTGCATATTACCACAACGCTCACGACCAACATTTCCTTCTTACCGTAAGTCTTCATTATCCAGCAGACGAGCGAAGATTTTGCGTCCGTTAGATAAACTGGCCTATCTCTTAGTCGTTCTCATGCAACCGGTTCTCAACACACACCAGACAAATCCTAACAAAGTCGTAATTTGTCCAAAAATGAAAGAAAACAATGAGTTCACGCAAGGGTGAACAAATACCGGGTACCAGGTCATCCAGGCGACTATATTTTTTGTTTGTTTTTGGCGCAACGGCCCCCAGTGGGCCAGGGTCTCGTCATATATAGATCACTCACATCGACGGACCAGAGCCGGTAGGACTCCTCTGGACGAGAAATTTTGTAAGTAGCATCATATATTTATGTGGCCTCAGTTCTCCTTGCATATTGTCACCCATCTGGCACCTTGAATTTGGAAACGGCTCCAAATTTGTGCTCTCCTAAGTTAATGTTCGCAGTGTGACAAGAAATCCCGAATAGCGAAGTTGTAAGCAGCAAGAGGCCCTGTAATGCTACTCTAGTGATACATTATCACATATTGCTACTCGTTGGCATACTATAATGCAAGTCTGGAGACAGAACCACTCTTGATTGACGTAATTTCTTGCAGTGATATTTTTCCGAGAATAAAATCCAGACCATACTCGAACAGAAAACAGTTTCCTTTATCTGTCACGATTATTGGCTAAACCAACTCCGACATCGGTGTCAGGCAGTTACAACCTACATTCAGTCACTTTGGGCGTTTTTGCACATAATATTATTCGCGTTGCGGGATGTTTTGATACTGTTTCACAAAGACACTCGTAACCAAGTACATGTGACAAGTAGCTGTAGATGTGATTTCTTAGCGACAGGCGTGTTGTTCCTTTACATTATGCAGCGTACCCCCCATTTAAAAAAAAACTATTAGCTTTAAAAGACGGGATCTGCCTTCGTTCGTTAGTCTTTAATTAACAGTACTGTTAACTACTGCATAATTATAAAAAATAAATGGGTCACTATAGACCAGTTAAGGAACTATGTCGCAAAGTGTGCTCTATTAGAGATTCATGTTACGTAGCTATGTGCTATTCCGGTCTCTGAATCGAAGCAGAGGATCTAGTTGCGTGGAAATATGTCTGTTACCGTGCCAATCAAACCTACTGTGGACGTTACATTCGCCATTCAACGCACGTAATGTGAATACGCGCGTCTATGTAACATCCCTATGCTACAAAACACGGTATTACTTTTAAAAATTGTATTCACGATTCTTGGAAATTGTTTATTGTAAGTCGTGGTGTCTAGATCCTGATTATTTTTTTGTGTTATAAAACGTGGCATCAACGTAGTAACAAGTGTAAGACGAGTTGGTGAGTAAGTGATGATGAGAATGATACAGAAGCCGAAAAATGAAGAGGGTTTCCTGTGACTACAGAGCAGACGGGATATATCATATAATAAATAAATAAATAAAAAAAAGATGGCCGAACTAACTGTATGGAGAGAATTCCTTGAGAACCTGTGAGTTCCTCAGCAATCAAGGAACTCCCTGCATTTTGTGAAAAACGAAGATTCGTTACAGTGATAGTCTTTTTTTTACCAACTTGATGCACAAATTCTTTATTTTAATACATTTATTATACTCCTCTACATGTTTCGAGCATTATTATGCTCATCTTCAGGAGGACAAATTGTATTAGTACAGCATCTGGTATCGTCACTGTCTGTAGGTGACTGTTCAGTACACAGATTACGAGAGGCGAATTTGTGCATCAAGTTAGTAAAAAAAAGAAAAAAAAAAGACTATCATTGTACTAAGATGCACGGTCAATAAAATATAAACATTCGTTACCGTGTTCACATCAGCCCACCATATCTCACCATCATGAGCCAGATCAATGCAGTACATGTCTCCATCCCACTTCCTGAACATATGTCTTAATATTATTCTCCCATCTACGCCTAGGTCTTCCAAGTGTTCTCTTTCTCTCACTTTCCCCCACAAAAACTCTGTATGCACCTCTCCTCTCGCCCACGTGTGCCACATGCCCCGACCACCTCATATTCTTGTAATGAAAATCGATACTAATGTTACTAAATTTGTTCAGTGTGAAGCGGAATACGAATTGGGAACGATGCGAGAAGTCTACTGGTGTTTGGTTGCAAGTTGTCAAATGCAGCTTTTAACTTTGCGTTTCGAATCCAGCCTCAATAACCGGGTGACAAGATTCACAGAACGAAGTCTGAAAATTCTGTGTATTGCGTAACAATTCTGACTCCTTCGCAAATTTCTGTTTAAATGCCTCCAGCACCGGTAACACTTATGGACTGTGTATTGTGCATAAAATGTGCGCTCGCTCTCACCACAATATTCGTTCTAAACAATTTTTAAATTTCATAAAAATGCAGGGAACTGCAGAGGCGTCACTAGGGGGGGGGGAGGAGGAGGGGCGAGGGCAATTGCCACCCCTCCCAATATTTTTCCTACCTAAGAATAGTTTTCTTTTGGCTACCGAGTTGAACAAGCGCAAATAAAAACTTCGGAGCGAAAGCGGGGGAAAGGGGTGTACGTATATTAAGGAGCGATTCAAACCAATCTTCCCCCTATTTCTAACTTGAACTACTTCGCAATTTAAAGTTCCTAACACCCATGGTCCAATTTCCCCTCCCAATGGTATTATCAAGCCGGTCCAAGTGTCCGCGCGGTCTAAGGCGTAGGTCTGCCGCCGCTCGCCTGCTGAGATCGTGGGTTTGAATCCCACCGGGGACATGGATGTTTGTCGGTTGTGAGTGTTGTTTTTTTTTTTGTCAGGTAGAGGTCTCTGCGACGAGCTGATCACTCATCCAGAGGATTTCTACCGACTGTGGTGCGTCGTTGTGTGTGATCTAGAAACCTTGTGAATGAGGAGGCCCTGGCCCACCCGGGAGGGGGGGGGGGATCGTGCCAAAAACAAACAAACAAACAATGTTATTAGCCAAGTAACGCCTACGAAGAATTTCACTCGGGATACGCACAAAAGAAGAGCGCGTGTATTTACGCACGATCTCCGCTACATTTGTCTGATTTAAACGAAAACCGGATTACAGTGACAAAGTTTAATATAACTTCGCCATATAAAATTTCACGGAAGTCGATTCAGTAAGTCTATAGTTTTCAGGCGGACAGACGAATACAAAATCAGGGCGAAGATAATAAGAGACATTTTCAACTTCACCTTGCGAGTGCGCTAAGAAGTCAGTCGAAATGAGAGACAAGTTTATATTTTGATAAGGCAATGTTAGTAGCAGTATGATAAATTTTAATTAAACGCATATTTACGAGATACCTATAAATTCAAGTAGGAGGAACCTTCAGGTTTTTTTTTATTATTATTGATAAGAGACTTCAGCTAACTTCGGGTATCCGAAAGACCAACTTTCATTGCTCCTGTATATATGTATGCAGAGTGATACACTTCTTCGGTTTCGTTATTTAGGTAGGTTTTCACCCTTTTTATGGGCCACGAAGGCCCTTAGGGTGAGTAGAGGTATAGCTCTACTCTTTCTAGGACCTCGGCACTCTAGATGGGTGTGGGTGGTCAGCCCCATGCCCCGGCCGCCTCTGCCCCCAGGAAAGACCCGGTACCCAATATACAGGAGGTTGGGTGGGCCCCAGGGCCGGTCTGGACGGGCGGAATTCTATCCCGGATCGTCCAGCCTGTAGTCAGTCGCGATACCGACTGAGCTACCGGGCCGGCTTCGTTATGTAAAAAAACATAAATATTACACGAAAAGTATTTTGAACATAAAACGAAGTTTTTATCTGCCGGAAGACTTTTCAATCCGGTAAATATTTAGAAGTTTACTTTGCAAATCCATGCCAAAACGCGGGTACCTCATCACGTCACCATCCACGTCCGTTATTTTTACCCAAATTTATAAAAAAAATTGAGTATGCTGATACCCTCAGTATAACTGCACAGTGAAACATTTCATATCAATCCGTTCAACAGTTCTCCAGTCGTTACATGCGAACAGACGTACAGCCAGTCATGGCGAAGGTCGTTGTGAACGAGCCGAAATAATCTTTTCCTATTATAAAAGATGGCGTCGACAACGGAAAACAAAATAATTGACATAAAAGACAAACACAGTAGCAGTAGCTTCCTTTGGTGCATACACCAGTCAGTCAATAAACCAAATTGAATGATAATAGTGACTTCACGTTTAAAGAGTGAAAATAAATGCGAACATCGCAGTGTTAATTAGCGAGATGCTCTGTAATGTCACTCCAGTGCTACGTATCGCATATAGCCAACTGCTGGCGTTTATTCAAATGTATAAACAAATACATTCTTGATGTAACTGCTTGCAGTGAACTCTTCAACGAAAAAAAATAATCCAGACCAAACTCGATCAGAAAATAATTTCCTTTATTTATCATAATTATAGGCTACACAAACTCCGTCGGCCGGGTAGCGTAGTCGGTATAGCGACTAGCTACGGGCAGGACGGTCCGGGGATCGAATCCTGGTGGGGGATGAGATTTTCCGCACCTGTCCAGACCGGCCCTGGGGCCTGCACAGTGGGTACAGGGTCTTTCCCGGGTGTAAAGAGTGGCCGGGGCGTGACGCTGACCCTTCAACCCCTTCTAATGCCGTGGTCAAGAAAGAGTAGAGCTATACCTCTACTTCCCCTCTGGGCCGTACGGCCTGTACAGAGCCTCAGTACCTGTACAAGGGTGCACTTTGTTTTTACCTTTTACACAAACTCCGATATCGGTGTCAGCCTGTTACAACTTACAGTCACTTCGGGCCTTTTGCCCATAAAATTATTCGCCTTGCAGGATGTTTTTGATAAAACTGCACCGAGACACCATGGCGTTATAACCGAGTTCGACTGTATAAACACTGAACCACCAAAGGGCTCAATCCTTCTCTACACGTAGGAAGGTGAAGCTGTATGTGCGCACGCCGTGAAGGTGTAGCTCTTCTCATTCTTAACCTAGACGTTAGATGGCGGTGCGTAGTCACCTTCACGCTCAGGATGTTTCATCCCACAGCGAAAAAAAGTCCCTGATACTCCCTGAATTAAAGACTGGGTGGACCCAGAGACTTTGTCGACTCTACCGGTAACATAAATATACAAGGTATCTTGTCCCTGCTAGGAATGAATCCTCTAGCCTAGTGTTTCTCAACCTTTGAAAGACCGAGGCCCGGTAAATTCTTTTTTCATAGGACGAGGGCCCGGTCTCAACAAATTTACTCGTAAATACCTTTCCATTTTTTTAAGTTCATACATTATGCTAACATAATTATTAATAGTTAATTATGGCATAATCATAAAGAGAATTAGTACACTTACGTATACGGTGTGGCATGTTGACAAATACAAAATTACATTTAAATTAGTTATCAATCACTGGACTAATGAAATTTTGTAGCATATTGTAGTTTCCTCAGGCCAACATCTGGGTCTGAGTTTTTCGATACATTCACGAATATTTTTCTCCTCAGAATATTTACACTATAAAACATTTATTCATGAAAATTGCTTAGAAAATTAAAATGACAAATTCCAGTGGAACCTCTCACGGCCCGGTATAATTGAAGCCATGGCCCGGTACCGGGCCGCGGCCCGCCGGTTGAGAAACACTGCTCTAGCCCCTTGTAATCTTGGAATTTGTAGGGGTACTAAGCCATGAGTTGCTAATAACACTTCCCTCCTCATACACCCTCCCGCAGACCAGAAATGTGCCAGGCAGCGTGCATGCAGCTGACGTTCCTTTGTTACAAGCACCCCTCTGTACTGGCCTATTCTTGCACATATCAGCTACAGGATATAACTGTAAACAGAAAACGAAGAACGGTTAGGGTTGTTTTTTGAAAGGACAAAATCCGTACAAACACAAAGTTTTAGTTGGAAAACCTGAAGGAAGAAACGGCTTGTGAGGCCCAGGCGAAGATAGATATCAACGTGGATGAACACATCATGTGGGACGATGAAGAGTGGACTCAGCTGGCTCGGGATAGTCTTGTATCTTGTGAAAACGACAATGAATATCGGTGTACAAAAACGGCAGGAATTATTTTTGACAACCTGAGGGCCAGTCGGTTTCTCAAATCCTGTCGCTGAACAAGATGGCTCAAACAGTATATACATCTGACTTGTATTTGGTATGTACCCACTTCGAATTCCGACCAACACACCGCTATCCTGAGAGTTTTGCGTAGTTTTCTTGAGTTTCTCCAGGCAAATGACCGGATGGTACCTTAAATATAGTCACAATTGCCTCCTTCCACAGCCTTTCCAGTTCATCACATACCGCCATCAATTACTCGAAGGCATCCAACCCGAATTACTGACAGCGTCGGTAAATAAATTACCAATAAATAAATAAATGTGATTTCAGGTTTACGCCGCGGTGTAAATGAGATATTCGTTCTTCTGGGATGTTAGACATCGTAAATTGATATTTACCGACGTTTGGGAACAACCCATCGGTCCCATCTTCTAGTGTCAACCAGCCGACGTTTCGGAACAATCGATCTGTTACAGCTTCACGGGTCACGGAATCAAGACACTTGACTGCACGACTTCAGGCTTCCGCTGCGATGTAAATGAGATCTTCGCTCTTCTGAGGTGTTACATAGTGCCGATGGGTAGTTAGTTACCGACGTTTCGGAACACCAAATCGACCCCCCATATCAGAGCTTTTTCTCTTCGTCACAGACTCAAAAAATGGCTCTTGGGGTCTATCCAGGCTCCTACCCGATGTGTACCGAGGGCTCTTACCGCCCACGATAAATAGGTATGGTCGTGCAGCTATTCCTAACAAGATTGGGTCTCTACCTTATGTCATGTACTGACCTTGTGTGAAGCAAGCAGGCACCTACTTAATACATTTGACAAATAATGTTCAACTTGAATCACATAACCACCGAGGATTAATCTTTAGTTAAAATTTCCCCGTTCTGCTTCAGTAATATATATACATATATATATATATTACATTCATTGTTCCGTGCATCATTATAATTGTTTCAAAAAATAACCAACATGGTGACACTGAAAATAAAGGATAGTCCACAAGTGTCATCGTGTTGGTTATTTTTTGAAACACACACACACACATATATATATAAATATAAAGGTAAAGGTAAAGCAATCCCATTAGAGGCCTGGACAGACCCAGAGGGTTCCAGGAGGTTGAGGCTACCAGATTTCAAGACAATCTGCACATGAATGTGCTAAGGTCAGCCCTACGTACCGGCCGCCTTTACCCCCAGGAAATACTCCTGGTATTCATTTATGTTAGAGGCTGAGTCAACCCCAGGGCCATAATGCGGCTGAAAGGATTATGACAATGAAAAATTCCATTGACACTATCGGGAGTGACCAAGAATTCAATTCTAAGGAGAACTTTTAGTGTATATTCCCAGTATCAAACACCTTCGCCATTTTTTGATTCTTTCCGTACACAGCCTCTACGAAGTCTCCAGACAAGACTCCAACCACTGAGCTTTCGTTTATGCGCTAGGGGAAAAAAAATCACCCTATAACCTGCCATGAAGGCACAAAGCTGGAGTGGCGGTATAACTCTCCTCTTTCTTTAACCTCAGCGCTAGATGTGGTTGCCGGTCGACGCTACGCCCTGGCCGCTTTACCCACGGCAATGACTCGGTACCCGGAGGCAGGGCTGGCCACAGGGCCGGTCTGGACGGGTACGGAATATCATGCTCCCACCGGATCCAATCCCCTGACCGTCCAGCTCTCCCGGCCCACGCACTAGTACAAATCATCATCATTATCATCATCATCGGCTCTACAGCCCTAACTAGTATAAATAACATAAGAAGCAACAAAATAAAGTTGTTGCATGGAAACCACTGTGTACATAAATAAAGGATTTCAAAGTCGATACAAGATTAAACATCTACCGTTAGACGTCCGATACGAAAACCATTGTCATGCAAATATACGATCGTACATTGCGCAGTGCACGTTCATTTACGGTGCCATCAGTCAAGAGAAAAAACGCAGTAGCTTAAAAGACACTAGTACCTACACAGACAAGGAACAGGCTCCCTGGATGCGCCATTGCTTGTCACAAGGACTCCCCACCGCGACCAGAATCTTGCAGCATTTGCATACCGTTCAGGTCAGAACAGTATCTTTCAAGAAGCGCACAGGACTGGATGCCAAATATACTACCAGTTTTAACTTTAAAGGTAATTCATTATATGACGCTTCGCAAGAGAAACGTAAGGGCTGGAATATCCTAGGCCTGCTATGACGCCAGGTGTGATCCGTCAACCCGACAATACAACCTCCACACAACGCACATCGGTCACCCAGAGCTGTAGTTTCACTGAGGACGTCTGGTCCATCTAAAATATTGTTCGCGCCGCCGAAGCGATACGCTTGGGAGGCCGTTGACTTCAACGGGGAAATGGAAATGGCAGTTCGTGAGTGGCTGCAAATACAAGAACCAGATTGCTTCCGCGATGGAATTTTTAAACTCGGGTCAAGGTGGGACAAGTGTATCAATGTGCTGGCGGATTAGGCTGCAAAATAATGATATTTCAGCGGAATAAATGAGCTACGTTCAACGCTGTAATATCTTCTTGTTTAATTTTTATGACTTGATGAACCTTACTTATCGAAAGCATACTCAATACACCTTTTCTACCCTCACGGTTTTCCAGATAATTTATCAGAAGCGAATTTTATGTTTTGTTGACCGTGAATCTTTGTATAATCTTGTAAATAAAGCCAACTTGATGCACAATTTTTCTTAGTATGTTTATTTATTTTCTCTACATGTTTCGGGCGACTATGTGCCCATCATCACGAGAAACAACTGTATTTATATTTATGCGACATTTGGTACTTGTTATTCTGTACGGATTACTGTCTGGTATGCACCCTGCATACCAGACAGTCATTCATACAGAATAATAAGTACCAAGTGTCGCAAAAATACAGTTATTTCTCCTGATGATGGGGATATAGTCGCCCGAAACATGTAGAGAAAAGAAACAAACATACTAAGAAAAATTGTACACCAAGTTGGCTTTATTTACAAGATTAACAAAAGTGATTTCTGTGTCTTGTCATAGTCCTAGAAGAGGTGACTTAATTTCCACCATGAACTGAACAGTGCACAACACTGAACTTGATGCACAAATTTTTCATGCATGTGTATTTATATTCTCTACATGTTTCGGGCAACCATGTGCCCACCATCAAGAGAATTAACGGTATCAATGCGATACCTGGTATATGTCACTCTGTGTCGACGAACGTCTGGTACGCATACCAGAAGGTCGTCCACGCAGTGACAAATACCAGGTATCGCATTGGACGAACGTCTGGTATGCATACCAGACGGTTGTCCACACAGAGTGGCATATACCAGGTATCGCACTGATACAGTTAATTCTCCTGATGATGGGCACATGGTTAGCCGAAACATGTAGAGAATAGAAATAAACATACATGAAAAATGTGCGTCAATTTGGTTTATTTAAAAAAATTATACTAGGATGCACGGTCAACAAAGCAAAAAATAGTCACTTTCACTGCACTGCGGATACTCCTTCAGAAATATTGCTCTTAAGCTTCTACGTCTGCTGGTCACACCGCCTACCGTCAATAGAATGACACAAGACAAACAATGAACCTATAAACGTAACATTGACAGGCGTTCGCGTAACCATTGTTGCTGTTGATAAGCAATAAGTATTGCGTATTCTGAGTATGTGTCTGTATCCTTAATTATCCAGCATGTAACACGCATGCGCCGTATTATACTGTCACCTGTGTCAAGTCCGGCTCTACCATATCTTTCCACATTATATCGTAAATAGCGCAATTTTCGGAGAAAATGTCACTGAATGTAAAATATGTGTTTTGATTTTCTTTACAACATTTGCCCGAAACATTTCTCAGTCTATGAATAATTCAGTGAGATATTACCACAAATGTAGGTAGGTCGTCGCGTAAAGTGCCCCTTATTCTTGTCAGATTTTAAGAAAACATATTTTCTCAGCATATTTTCGAAATAAAACTCAAATTTTATTAAAATCCGTCCAGTGGGATCCGACTTGTTCCATGCGTACGGGCAGACAGAAAGACACGACGAAGCTAATAGTCGCTTTCTGGCACTTTGCGAACGCGCCTAAAAACGACTCTACAGAGTTTCAATCATACTTCGGTGACACAATCAGCCCCTTGCTTTCGTCTCCCATATGAGTTCTGTAATCTGTAAACCAATATCCGCGCGGTCTGCGGCCGATCGCATGCTGAGATAGTGGGTTCGAATCCCGCCGGGGCATGGATGTCTGTCTGTTGTGAGTGTTGTGTGTTGTCAAGTAGAGGTCTCTGCGACGAGCTGATCACTCGTCCAGAGGAGTCCTACCGACTGTGGCGTGTCGTTGTGTGTGATCTAGAAACCTTGTGAATGAGGAGGCCAAGGCTCGCAATGGGCCGCAGCAGGGGGGGGGACTCTAAACCAAAGTCTACTTGTCGTTATTCATTAGACATTCAGTTGATTTCAGTCACGGAGATGTTAAGTTAGCACACATTATAAATACCATCATCCAACTGATGCAAGAGTTGTTATCTGTCTGAAGATAAAAAAGAAATTCCAAGGATGTCCAAACAGTGCTACGTGATTCAGTACGGCGCGCAGTGCAGCGACACTCCAGCATCAACTTGCCCTTGTCTTTACATAATCTTTGACTAAGTACAAATAGTTTGAAAATGTGTCTATATATATATATATATATATATATATATATATATATATGTGT
>Ga0131853_10009780_pt1 | contig 17541 bp, 17 predicted proteins | sample TergutLab28metaG_FD_92764 | JGI IMG/M metagenome (GOLD analysis project Ga0131853, IMG submission 92764) | Labiotermes labralis P1 segment gut microbial communities from Petit-Saut dam, French Guiana - Lab288 P1 (version 2) (version 2) | ecosystem: Host-associated > Arthropoda: Insects >... | reverse complement strand
TGGGTTCCAACGTCTGGTTTGGTGACCGAAGTGGACACCTGCTTCTAGAAGCTGTTTCATTGATACGACTTGTGCCATTGATTTGTACTTCCTTCCTGTTTTTGTTGTCTATACCTCCACCGTTATCACCCAAGTATGCCTACGCTGAGGTATTCCTTCAGCGCACCAGACAACCTGTCCAACGGTGTGTGTAATGCCAAAATATTATAGCAAAACTATCCAAGAATAGCAAGGATTTTTTAGAAGAAACTCCGTTTTTTGCCCCGGGCGCTCTGGCGGCTATATCGGGGGAGCTCACCCTCTAGGTCAACTAGGATAATATCTTCCCCAATTTTGGTGATTTTGTCCCAGGGAATCAGGATATCATCTTCCTTCCCAAAGATCCCGAAAAAGCGCGCCGCACCCGGGACGATGAGGGCACGCACTTGCCCGTCTCCCAGGATAATCTCTGCGTCATAGACAAAGCCGAGTCTGTGACCGGAGTTCAGATTGATGATTTCTTTATAACGCAAGTCACCGATTGTTGTTACAGTCATACATATATCCCCCTTTTAAATCAATATATTCCCGGGAATACTTGTACTATGTCCTTTGATGTAGTATGATAATTTTAATCGGAGGTGATTCTATTGACCAGAACTATGTCGGGAAACGGACTTCCCGAAAAAGCACGTTATACCCGGGGTGAAGAGCTCTTTAACATGATTACCCATATTGTGGGCGGTGGTCTTGGACTTGTGGCGCTTTTGTTTTGCGTCATTGTGGCGGCCTATAATCAGAACATGTGGGGTGTGGTCTCCGGCCTGATTTATGGCTTTTCGGTAATTATGCTCTTTACCATGTCGAGTATTTATCACGGTCTGCAAGTGGGACTTCCCAAGCGGGTCTTTCGGATTTTTGACCACTGCACCATTTTTATTCTCATCGCAGGCACCTATACGCCTGTTCTGCTGAATCGGTTCCGTGAGGTTTATCCTTTTGATGCCTGGCTCATCTTCGGCATCATCTGGGGACTTGCCATCCTTGGTATTACACTCAACGCAATCAATCTGAAACGCTTTCTGGTGTTCTCCATCATCAGCTATGTCGCCATGGGATGGACAGCGGTGTTTCGGATCAACCGCTTAGTTGAAGTCTTGGGTTCGACTTTCTTTGTGTTGCTGATCGTCGGTGGTATACTGTACACCGTTGGTGTGCTGTTCTATGCCATTGGAAAGCGTAAGAAGTACATGCACTCTGTGTTTCATCTGTTTGTGATCGCGGCATCTATCTTGCATTCTGTGGCGATTGCGGTGTATGTCATGCCGTTTTAGGGGTGTTCCGCCGATTTATAGTGTGGAAGGAAAACACCCGCCGCCTGCGGGCGGCACCCTCTTTGCGAAAGAGGGCAGGGTTAAAATCCCTTGTCTTTACCCTCTTTTCTAAAGAGGGTGGCTCCGCAGAGCCGGGTGTTTTCCTGATTCGCAGGGTATTAATAGTCGATGTAGCGTCCTTTTGTAGGGGCGACTTGCAGTCGCCCGTGGTTACAGTTTGCAGGGCAGTAAGGGCGCGGGCGACTACAAGTCGCCCCTACAAAAGGCATCCAACACCGCACCTAATAAGCATTCAGTGCATAAGGCACTTAACACGAAACACCTCGTGAAAAAAGCGGTCGATTTCAAATCGACCGCTTTTCCTATCTTCCTCTTATGAAAAACTCACCACAATGCCGCCTTTGTTTGCGTACATGGTGCCGATGCCGCCGCTTTTGCAGATGATGGTTTCTGCTACGTCACAGGTGGCTTTTACCTTTGCCTTCACATACTCCGCACGCTCTCTTGCGAAACAATGGCTGATGACAAGCTTTGGTATCTTCCCCGCACTTGCTTTTTTTGCCTTTTCGGAGATGATTGCCACCATCTTGTTCAAAGCCTGGGTCACACTGAGGGCTTGGGTAACTTTTGCAATTGTCCCTTCCCGGGTACCACCCATGACAAGCTTAATTTTGAGCTTCCCTGTAATGACAGATTGCAAGGTACTCATTCTGCCGCTCTTGCGGAGGATTTCCAGATCTTCCAGAACAAACATCGTTTCTGCCTTTTTAATAAAGGCTTCTGTTTGTGCGACTACTTCTGCAAAAGGCAGACCGCTCTCTGCCAGTTCCTTTACTTTCTCACAGATGAGGACTTGTCCCGCACAGGCTGTGTTGGAATTGAACACGTGGATGTTTTTCTCCGGATGCTCTTCTTGATATAAGCTTGCCCCTTGTAGGGCACTGTTATAGGTTCCGCTGATCTCTTTTGAGACTGTAATCAGATAAACATCTTGCTCCGGCCCCGCATAATACTCCGCAAACACCCCCGGAGGCGGGCAGGCTGATTTGGGACCGACCTTAGACTTTGCAATCTCTTCCAAAAGCACCGCCGGATCCATCGTTTCGTCATCCACGAGAGTTTTCTCTCCAATGGTCACGAACAGAGGGATACGGGTAATCCAATTTTGTATCTCTTCCGGAATATCACAGCAACTGTCCGTTAAAATTTTATAATTCATGGGTGGCCTCCTTTGATCCATCTTTGCTACACTCTATCCTGTTTATGACCCTCTGTCAAGGAAGATTTTGTTAATTTTTTGCGAAAGCAGATTTCGACAAGAAATACAATCAGCCGAGAGAAGTTCGCCCGCTTTCAGGTCAATTTCTCTCGGCTGTTCTATCTCTTATCTTACTTTTGAAGCTCTTCTACAAGCTGAGGAATTACCTTGTACAGATCTCCCACGATGCAGTAATCCGCCACTTTGAAGATCGGAGCATCCGGATTTTTGTTGATGGCTACAATACACTCACTAGATTGCATACCCGCCAAATGCTGGATCGCGCCGGAGATGCCGCAAGCGATATAGAGTCTTGGACGTACAGTCTGCCCGGTTTGACCCACTTGTTGGTCATGATCTGCCCAACCTGCGTCTACAGCGGCACGAGATGATCCTACAACGCCACCTAGGGCGTCTGCTAGGGTTTTGATCACCTCAAAGCCCTCTGCCCCACCAAGACCGCGACCACCGGATACGATAACTTCTGCCTCACTCAGGTTGGCAGTCTCTTTCAAAGCCTTTACAACCTCTAAGACGTTCGTGCGAATCATGTCCTCTGTGATTACAGGGGTGACTCTCTCTACCGTGGCTGATGTTGTCTTTGGTGTCTCTAGAGCCTTCATAACACCAGGACGCACGGTTGCCATCTGTGGACGGTGCTCTGGGGTGATGATGGTTGCCATCAAGTTACCGCCAAAAGCCGGACGAGTCTGGAGCAAATTGCGCTCTGTCTCGTGGATCTCAAGTCCTGTACAGTCGGCTGTAAGTCCTGTAGCCAAACGCGCCGCCACACGGGGACCTAGGTCACGTCCGATGGCTGTTGCACCGATTAGGATGATATTCGGCTTTTTCTCCGCGGAGAGATCCGCAACCGCTTTGGTGTACGCGTCTGTTGTGTAGACCTCAAGCAGTGGGTGCTCGATTAGATATACATGGTCTGCGCCATAACTTGAGAGCACATCTGTGAGTCCTGCTACATTGTGTCCTGCTAGTACAGCACAGAGTTTATGCCCCAAATCATCCGCCAGTTTGCGGCCTTCGCCTAAGAGTTCGCTTGCGGTCTGTGTGAGTACACCGTCCCGCTGTTCGCAGATTACCCATACGTCTTTGTATGCGGAAAGGTCTTTCTCCTGGACTTCTGCAACAGGGGCGTCTGTTACAATGGCTTCAAACTTACAAGAGGACAGACATGCCTCACAGTCTGTACAGTCTTCTGTAATGACCGCTAGGCGTCCTTCCATTTTGATCGCGTTAAAGGGACAGCTTGCTACACAGAGCTTACAGCCCACACACTTGTCAGCTAATACTTTTACACTCATCTTCTAATCCCCCCTATACCAAATGCCGATCCCGCAGGCGGGACACGAGTTGTGCGACTGAATCACGGCTACCGTCTGGGAAGACTTCCCCGGCACGCTCTACCTTGGGCGTGAAAGACTTATACACCTTTGTGGGTGAACCCTTAAGCCCTGTCTCTTCCGGGTTTGTGAGACCTAGGTCTTGCATATTCCACCAAGGAATCTCTGTTTGATAGGCCGCATAAACACCTGGGAAGCGCGGATAACGTGGTTCGCCTAGGCCATTGATGGCAGTTAGGACGCAAGGTAGATTTACCTTGATGAGATGATAGCCGTCCTCTAAATCTCTGTGAACCACCACATGGTCACCTTTGAGCTCAAGTTGGCTCACATAGGTTACTTGTGGGATGTCCAACTTCTCAGCTACTTGCGGGCCTACTTGCGCGGTGTCGCCGTCTATGGCTTGGCGTCCGGCTAGGATTAGGTCGTAGTGGCCGAGCTTACGGATCGCCGCCGCTAGTACCAAAGAGGTTGCCCAAGTGTCTGAGCCGCCAGCGGCACGGTCTGTGATCAAAATCGCTTGATCTGCGCCCATAGCCAGGGCTTCTCTCAGTGCAACTTCCGCTTGCGGCAAGCCCATGGTCATTACGGTAATATGAGTCGCCGGATCTGCGTCTTTCAAACGAAGCGCCGCTTCTAGGGCAAACTTATCGTCTGGATTTATAATACTCTCCACACCGTCGCGGATGAGTGTGCCTGTCTTTTGGTCGATTTTCACCTCATTGGTGTTCGGCACTTGCTTGATGAGTACAACAATTTTCACTCTCTCGCCCTCCCCTATTTCAATAGAGCCGCTGAGATGACCATTTTCTGCACCTCGCTTGTGCCCTCATAGATTTCTGTGATCTTCGCGTCACGCATCATGCGCTCAACTGGGTAATCTCTCGTGTAACCATAACCGCCGTGTAGCTGGACGGCTTTGGTGGATACACTCATAGCAGTCTCTGAAGCAAAGAGCTTTGCCATGGCGGCCTCTTTGGCATATGGCAGACCTTGGTCTTTGTTCCATGCCGCTCTGTAGACCAATAGACGTGCCGCTTCTACCTGTGTGCCCATTTCCGCTATCATCCACTGGAGGCCTTGGAAACTGGCGATTGGCTTGCCGAACTGTACGCGTTCTTTCATATACGCAAGGCTTTGATCCAAAGCGCCTTGGGCAATACCAAGAGCTTGTGCCGCGATGCCGATGCGGCCGCCGTCTAGGGTTTTCATGGCTACTTTAAAGCCTTGATTCTCGCCGCCTAGCAGATTCCCCGCCGGGACAATACAGTTTTCAAAAATCAGCTCTGTTGTGGCACTGCCACGGATGCCAAGCTTTTCTTCTTTTTTGCCAATAGAAAATCCTGGGAATTCTTTTTCTACAATGAAAGCAGAAATCCCACGGTTTCCTTTGGCCTTATCTGTCATAGCAAAAACGATGTAGACATCTGCCTCACCACCGTTTGTGATAAAGACTTTTGCACCGTTTAGAATATAGTTCTCCCCATCTTTCACCGCTGTGGTCTGTTGGGCGGCGGAATCGGTGCCGGCATTGGGCTCAGTGAGACCGAAGGCTCCCATTTTGTCGCCTTTTGCCATAGGGACTAGATATTTTTGCTTTTGCTCTTCATTTCCGAACATAAAGATGGGGTTTGTCCCCAAAGATATGTGGGCTGAATACATAACGCCCGTCGTCGCACAATGGCGGGAGAGTTCTTCAATGCAAATTGCATAGCTAATGCTGTCTCCACCTGCTCCGCCGTACTCTGTTGGGAACGGAAGACCCAGCATTTGAGCTTCACGCATCTTGTCATAGGTCTCTCTGGGGAAACGTTCCTGTGCGTCAACTTCCGCCGCGATGGGCTCTACTTCATTTTTTGCAAAGTCTCGGATTACTGTTTGGATCATCTGCTGTTCTTTTGTTAGGGCAAATACCATGTTCCTTACTCCTCTCTGGTGGATCTATTTTATTAGTATATCAAATTGTGATTTAATTAACAAGTCCAAATATTAAGATTCGCTCCCCTCAACAGAGAGGAGCGATTTCATCTATTTATATCGTCTCTACAATGGTAGAAACGCCCATGCCGCCACCGGCACATAGGGTCGCAAGTCCCTTGCCACCGCCTCGGCGCTTTAGCTCATGTAAGAGGGTTACCAAAATCCGGCAACCAGAGGCGCCCACCGGATGTCCCAGTGCGATGGCACCACCATTTACATTTACTTTTTCCGGATCCCAGCCCAAGTCAATTCCGACTGCCATTGCTTGAGCGGCAAAGGCTTCGTTGGCTTCGATCAAGTCTAGGTCGTCTATGGTCATCTCTAGTTTTTGAAGCAATTTCTCTGTGGAAGCTACAGGACCAATGCCCATGATCTCTGGCTCTACCCCTGCCCAGGTGCCGCCCACAAAGCGTGCCATGGGCGTAACTCCCAAACGCTCTGCCGCCTCAGCACTCATAACTACCATTGCCGCCGCTCCGTCGTTAATGCCGGAGGCGTTAGCCGCTGTAACTGTCCCATCCTTCTTGAATGCAGGACGCATGGAAGCGAGTGATTCCGCTGTTACGCCATCTCTTGGGTATTCATCGGCGTCAAAGAGGACTGTCTCTTTCTTGACTTTGATGGGTACTGGGACAATTTCTTCTTGGAACTTCCCGGCAGAACGTGCCGCTTCACACTTGATCTGGCTAGAAGCCGCAAATTCGTCTTGCGCCTCTCTGCTGATGTTGTAGCGCTCAGCTAGGTTCTCCGCCGTAATACCCATGTGATAGCCTTCAAAGGCGTCAAGCAAGGCATCTTTCAGAAGCAGATCCGGCACTTCCGCATTGCCCATACGATAGCCGAAACGTGCTTTTTCTAAGGCATAAGGTACACGAGACATATTCTCTGTTCCACCGACTACGATGACCTCTGCATTACCTGCCAGGATCTCCGTTGCCGCCATGTTGATTACCTTTAGGCCTGAACCACAGACATCGTTTATGGTCATTGCCGGCGCTTCCACCGGGATTCCTGCTCCGACTGCGGATTGGCGCGCCACATTTTGCCCTTGTGCCGCTTGAATGACACAGCCAAATAAAACCTCGTCCACCTCATCCGCCGGCACACCGGCACGTGCCAAGGCTTCTCGTATTACGATCTCCCCAAGCTTCGCCGCCGGGGTCTCTGCCAAAGTGCCGCCATATTTTCCGATGGGAGTTCGGACGGCGCCGGCTAGTACGATTTCTTTTGCCATTTTAATTCGTTCTCCTTAAAATTTAAGCTTTTCCCCAGCGAATCACATTCGCCGCCCAAGTGTATCCAATCCCAGCGGCTAGCATGACTACATTGTCACCGTCTTTTACCCTGCCCTCTTCCCGTGCGAGATAGAGGGATAGAATCTGATCAATTTGACCAATGTGACCATAGTGATCCAGGTAAATGCTCTGCTCCGGACTCAGGCCGTTTTGCGCCAAAAATGCCTCGTGGGCGGAGCGTTTGAAGTGTAGCATCGCCAAATAGTCAATCTTCCGCTCTAAGCCAGATTTGATAAAGGCTTGATCAATACAAGTCATCCAGTTCTTCATGGAGACCTCTTTTAGTCGGTCTTTCATGATCTCGGGCTCCATTACACGGATGATCCCATAGTCAGACAGGTTCTCCTCTGTCACCGGAACCATGGTTCCGCCGACTTCTACACCCGCTGAGTGTGCCAGTGATCCGTCTGAGAGAATGTGACTACCCAGCACGAGATTGCGATCCAAGCCCTTCCGAAGTACCATCGCCCCGCCGCCTGCGGCTAGGTCGTACACGAAGGATGCTTCCTTGTCTGTATAGTCGATCAGATCACAGTTGCGGTATCCCCCGGCGACAAGAATCGTATTAATGCTGTCGTCCGAGCGCAGGATATCTGTTGCGATTTTGATCGTTGTTACACAAGTACAGCATCTGTTTTGGATATCCACACCCCAAGCATTTACAGCACCGATCTCTCGGATGATGTAATTGGCTGAGGTGGTAAGGGGATACTCTTTCCACTCTTCTGTAATACAGAGCACACAGTCGATCTCTTCTGCGGAGATCCCGGCATCCTCCAGAGCGCTTAAGCTGGCTAAGGCTCCCATACGCTGAGCCCCGTCTCCCTCGTCAGGCATAGTCTTTTCCACGATACCCAGCTTGTCTCTCACGGCTTCTTCTGACCAGACACCCATTGTCCGCTCGGAGATCTCTTTTGCTGTCATTCTGTTTTTTGGTATATAGACCCCAAGGCCTAAAATTCCAACCTGATCTTGCATTAGGTGTTTCCTCCTACAGGCGCATTCCGCCGTTTACGCTCAAGTTATGACCCGTGACATAAGATGCCTCATCACTTGCCAAGAATAAAATCGCATTTGCAAGCTCTTCCGGTTGACCAAGACGGCCCAGCATGGTTTGCCCTGCAAATTTATCCAATAGCTCCTGGGGTACGGTTTTTAGGATATCAGTCATCACATAACCCGGTGCGACAGAGTTGACCCGAACCGGAGCGCCTTTCCGCGCGAACTCTTTTGCCCAGCTTTTGGAGAGTCCAAAAATGGCTGATTTCGTCGCGGCATAGTTGGCTTGACCAATGTTTCCATATTCGCCGACAACAGAAGAAATGTTGATAATCGAGCCGCCGGTAGCTTGTTTTTCCATGTAAGGCCCAACGAGCTTCGTCATGTTGAAGAGGCCTTTTAGATTTACATCTATGACCAAATCCCATTGCTCTTCTGTCATTTTCGCTGTCATAGCGTCTCTTGTGATACCCGCATTGTTTACCAAAATGTCAATGCGTCCGTACTTCTCCACAATGTGCTTAAAACAAGCTTCACAAGCGGCGGCATCTGTTACGTTGAGCTGATAAGCTTCTACACCTTCGAGCTGATAGGGGATCTCCGCCATGTCGCAGGCGATGACTTTCGCGCCTTCTGCAATAAAGCGCTCTGTGGTGCACCGTCCAATACCGCCGGCGGCACCTGTTACGATTGCTACTTTATGTTCCAGTCTCATCTTATTCTCTCCTTTACATATAAAAGCCTCAGGTAATCAAATGACTACCGGCTCATTATTGACAAATCCGGTTAATACAGCCATAAATGCATCCGGTCTTTCATACATAGACGCATGACCACAGTTCTCTAGTACGACCAGATCGGCATCTGGGATACGGTCACATACAAATTTCTGCTCATCAACAGGTACGAGATAGTCGTTCCGACTGCCGACAACCAAGGTTTTCGCTTTGATTTCGCCTAAGCGTTCTCTGACATCATGTGTCGCGGCGCTGTCTAGGCGTCTGTCCATGGCTTCAAAGAAGCTTTCATTTGTGAATACATGTTTTACAAGAAATTCTTTTCTTGCATTTAGCCACTCTTGATTTTCATTATAAAAGGTTTGGGAATAGATAATGGGCATAGTTGCATAGTAATAGCCCTCCGGCGAGCTCCGCGCCGCTTGCCAGCTTTGTCCGATGTCTATCAGCCAAGGGGAGGCGTAGGCGGCGGTGTTGAACAAAACCAACTTCTTCACCCGTGCCGGATATTTTAGCGCGAACTGTTGGGCAACAAAAGATCCATAAGATATCCCAGCAACGCTGGCCTGTTCCAATCCCAGTTCGTCTAAAACCGCAGATAGGGTATCAGCGTGGAGTGTAACGTCATAGGCTTCGCTCATGGGGCTTGATTGGCCTTGGTCTAAAAAGTCTAGGAGGATGAGCTTGTTTTGCTTGGATATGGCCTCTATAAAAGGCGCCCAGCTCATGGTAGTCATCATGACCCCATTAAGCAATACAATCGGCTCCCCTTCCCCGTATACCTCTACGTGGACTTGCTTGTCTTGAAATTGAATCAGCACAAGACCTCTCTCCCTTCGCGAATTAGATTGACCTGCATGACGCCCGCAGACGTCATGCAGGTCAAGTGTTCTAACGTGTCAGAACTGTTTTGTTCGGCTTATGGTTGGTTCATGATTGGAGGCATGATGCTCTCCGCAGGAATGGTACGTACCCATCTTGGAACCATCCACTCTGCACCTTCCGGATAGGTGAACTCGACTTCAAAGATATGTTGCATCGCTTGGTGATCCTCAGCGCGGAACCAACGCATACCGGTTGGAGAGTTAAACTCCATGCCTCTCATCGTTGGGATGAGAACAGCTGGGTCAGTTACGCCGCCTGTTAGCTCAAGAGCTGTGATGATGGCACTTGCCGCCGCCATGCCGCCTGATACGAAAATGTCAGGTTGCATACCGTGTCTTGCCATGTAATTCTCAACAAGCCACTCGTTCATTGGCTCGCCTTGTGGCAATGTGTAGTAGTAGATACAGAAGCCGATGCCACCGATTTGACCCATTGGAATCATGGCACGAAGTCCTTCGATTTCTGGTGCGCCAGTGATAAGTGTGATGCCCGCGCCTGGTAGGTCAAGTTCCATCATTTGCGGATATGGGCTGTTTGCGCCGGCCCATACTGTGTATACATAGTCAGGAGCCGCGTCACGAAGACGTAGGATGAATGGTGTGAAGTCTGTGGCATCAACTGGAGCATATTCGATTTGACCAATTGTAAAGCCAGCCGCCTCAGCCGCCGCCATAAATGGCTCAACCATGGCATAACCGAAGGTGGAGTCTGGTGCGATTGCACCGATTGTAGCGCCGCCGTCTGGATAACGTGTGAGTAGGATGTCTAGCATAGCAAGTGCGTCTTGGCTAGAAGTTCTACCTGTGCGGAAAACGTACTCGTTCCAGTTTGGATATGTGATGATGGCATCAGCCGCGGCTGGCTCAATAACTGCTACAGTTTGGAACTCTTCAAATAGAGCCAAGCTAGCCATAGCGTCGCCGGAAGCGGCAAAGCCTGTTACGATTTCAACACCGCGCTCTAGTAGCGCCAAAGTTCTTTCAGCCGCTACAGCTGGAGTATTGGTGGTGTCTTCCCAAGTGATTTCAATCGGACGACCTGCAACTGTCATGGTGCCATCGGTCATATACTCAAGACCTAGGTAGAAACCGCGTTGGAATTGCTCGCCGTAGTCTTGCAAGGCGCCGCTCAAAGAAGTGATCGCGCCGATGAGAAGTGTCTCACCTGCAAGCTCTTCGCCGCCTGCGTCGCCGCCGGCTGGTGGGGCCGCTGGAGCGGCAGGAGCCGCTGGGGCCGCTGGAGCCGGAGTGTCATTTCCGCCACCGCAAGCCGCGAACAGACCTAGAACCATAACAAGAGCTAGTAAAACCGCAAGAACCTTTTTCATAGTTATTCTCCTCTTTTAATAAATTTCAGGATGTTTCCTTACATGGAACAACAGTTCATCTCTAAAGTTAGGATGCGCGATGGAGATCAGACGCTCAGCACGCTCTTTCAAGCTTCTGCCGCGCAAGTTTACAATGCCGTACTCTGTGACTACATAGTCTACATCGTTGCGGCTCAGTGTTACAACTGATCCTTGTTTTAACATCGGCGCAATCTTCGAAATCACCTCCTTTTCTCCGTCTTTATTCTTCACCATAGCGGTTGAATACAGGCAAATGAAGGAGTGTCCGCCTACCGTTCTCTGGGCACCAATGGCGGTATCCGCTTGGCCTCCGCTTCCGGAAAACTGTACTGCGCCAATGGCTTCTGAGGCGCACTGACCGAATAAATCGATCTCCAGGGTTGTATTGATGGACTGCATCTTATAGTTCTGACCAATCACCGCCGGGTCGTTGACCCAGTATCCGTTTTTAATCATGACGGACGGATTGTTGTGAATGAAATCATAGAGTTTTTTTGTCCCCATAGCAAATGTTCCGATGGTCTTGTGCCGATAGAGCGCCTTCTGGCTATTGTCCACCGCACCGCATTCGATGAGATCTACCATATTGTCAGTCAGCATTTCCGTGTGGATGCCAAGGTGGCGCTTATTCTTTAGACCATTCGCCAAGGCATTGGGAATCCCGCCGATGCCAAGCTGGATGGTGGAGCCGTCTTCAATCCGTTCGGCGACATAGTTTGCGATCTTTTCATCATGCTCGGTAAAGGGTACATGAGGAAGCTCTGCCGCTGGGCGGTCTACTTCTACTAAGGCGTCAATCTCACTGATATGAACCGGTGTATCCCCGAATGTCCGGGGCATTTGCGGGTTGACTTCTACAATCACCAAAGCGCCGTCATCTATCATAAGTCTCTCATATGTTGCGGAGAGGGATAAGCTCAAATAGCCGTGTTCGTCCATAGGGCTACAAGATGCCAGTAAAACGATACGCCGCTTGTCTTGATGTAGGGCATAGAGACGTTTTGTCCCCGCACTATGCAGATGCTGGGGTACGAAGGAAAGATGCTCCGCCCCTGCTCGTTTGACCCCGCGCTGGGCACCGCTGAAGAACCAGCCGCTATTAAAGATTCCTGTCGGGTTCGTGATGAACTCATATCCAAACATCGGCAGACAGTTTGAGACGTCTATGTCAGTTACACCGCGTTCCGCTATTGTATGGAGTTGTTTCAGTAGCTCCATTGGCTCAGAAGCACCCAGAGAGCTGATGACTCCATCCCCGCTTTTGATGAGGGCTAAGGCTTCTGAAACTGTTTTCTTTTTTGAATCATATAATGTCTGTACATTCGGCATAAATCTATGTCCTCCTATCTAAGGATTTAACTTTCCAATCGTGTGCACCATGCGTTCTGCAAGTCCTCGCATGATGCCAAGTCCCTCGGTGTCCTGTTCGGCGTCTACCGCGCCGCCTTTGCCGGCCATACCCATGTTCCAATAGGCGTTTCCTACGATGATGCCGTCATTACAGGCCGCCCACATAAGGATCTCTGCAAAGGCTAGAGTCTGTCCTGTGCGGCGTGCTACTGTGATGGGTGCCACTACCTTGCCGGAGAGGATGCAGTTCGACCATTGATAATTTTCGCCTTTGTCTTGCATCGCATTTACAGACCAGCGTCCAGAGAAGCCGGATCGGTCTAGCAAGGCCTTCAGTTCAGCCGTCATAGAGGCGTGATACACTGGAGATCCCAGCAGGATGCCGTCCGCTTTCATCATCTCTGCGAAGATGGGTGCAAAGTCATCTTCTACCACACAGCGCTTTGCCTCCACACAACCGTAGCAACCGCGGCAACCGCGCAAATTCTTGTCGCCAAGCCAGACATACTTTGTTTCAGCGCCAAGCTCTGCGGCTCGATCTAGCGCTGTGTTTAGAAAGGCATAGGTATTCCCCTCTTTCCGGGGACTGCCGTCTATTCCTAAAATACGCATGGATTCCCTCCTTTAGGCTTTGCCCCAGCGGATCAGAGTGCATCCAAAGGCATATCCTGTACCGGCGCCGACTAGTGCGACAATGTCTCCGTCTTTCACTTTGCCTTCTTTGAGGCCGTAGTCCATTGCAAGCAGTGGATCCACATGTCCGCAGTGTCCGTCATCCCAGAGGAATATTGTCTTTTCCTTGTCGATACCCAGGTCTGCCATGACCGCATAATGGGCTCTGTTCCCGATGTGGACGATGCCGATGAAGTCAATATCTGCTGGTGCGATGTTGCTATACGCACAGGCCAGCCTTACCGCACCTGTGAAGTTCGGCAAAGATGCCTCTGCCAGACGTTTTTTCATGCCGCCTGCGTCAGGTAAAGTCAAGAGGTTAAACCGTCTTGTCTTCTCCGGATCCTTCGCCATCTCCTCTACCATTTCCTGAGTCAAGGGATTTAAGCTTGCACCTGTCATGCCGATTACATCGCTATGGAACTGAGAGTCTGTGATGATTCCGCTGTCTAGTATCTCGTTTTGGTCATGTCCCTGCCTGAGTAGCATGGCAAAGGCACCGGGACCCATGTTGAACATGAAGGATTGGTTTGGATCTTGATAATCTACAAGCTGGGCATTGTTGTTGCCACCACAGACCAGTACATTTTTGAGCTTCGAATCTGCTGTCATCATGTCTTTTGCGACTTTCAAAGCCAGAGGAAGTCCTGCACAGCGGAAGGATAGATCCCAGGCATAAGCCTTTTTCGCCCCGATCTCTTCCTGCACCATGATTCCCACTGTCCAGCAGACGTACTCCGCGTAGGTTTCCCCGGCAAAGAGGATCATGTCTATATCCATGGGATCAAAACCCGTTTTTTCAAGCAGTGCCTTGGATGCTTTGACTGCCATTTTCCCCGGTTGATCTTCTCTTGGGTCGCCTACACGTTTTGCCCGGATTCCCATCTTTTCGCTGAGGACTTCAGCGGGGATGTTCACCAGCGGTGAAAGCTCTTCGGCTGTGATGGTATGCTCTGGAAGATAGACTGCGTAGTCTACAATGCCGATCATGACAGTCTCCTCTTTTCCTCATCCAGGAGACGTCTCTTTTGTGCACGCTTCTCTTTCCAGATAAGATAGTAGCCCACGATTCCCTGTGGCATGAACATAATGGCTACGATATAAAGCGCACCGAAGAATAGGAGCCAACGCTCAAAAATGAAGTGTACGCTACGCAAATCCAGAAGGAAGTTTTGGAATAGAATGACAACTGCGCTACCTGCGATTGCACCAAAGAGGGTACCCGCGCCGCCTAAGAGGGAATAGAGCATAGCGTCATATGTCATTTGCATGGCGAGGAGATCTGTATTGACAAAACGGGTCAAGAGTCCTAACATGACCCCGGACAAGCCGCCTGTAATCCCGGCAACAATCAGCGCGATTGTACGGGCACGGTTGGTGTTGTAGCCGAGGAAGATGGCGCGTTGCTCATTTTCACGCACCGCTTGCCACACCCGGCCTGTTGCGGAGGTTGTGAATTTGTATAGCAGGAATGCCATGACAATCAAGAATATAAAGCTGGCATAGAACATGAAGGTTCTGTTGTCAAACGGAGCTGGTACGCGGAACGTAAATCCGTCGAGACCGTTTGTAACAGTACGCCAGCGTTCCATTACATTACGCATAATCTCCGCAAAGGCCATGGTAATCATGGCAGTTGCGAGGAGACCGCTCTTACCGGTGATTGCTCCGACAAGGAGCGCCCAGATCACAGAATAGACCACTGTACCCCCAACAGCTAGGAGCAATACTGGGATTGAAACGCCAAACTGGTTAAAGAGAATCCCGACAAAGTATGCGCCGCCCCCGATGAAGAGTGCGAAGCCTAAGTGAATAACACCGATATAGCCGCGCAAGATGTCATAGGCCATGGCATATACAGCGAAGATCATGATACGAGTGACCATGGTAAGGGTAGCTGTCCCCGATACTTGAGGGACGAAGAGCACCGCGATTGCGGCTATCAACACTACGATATTTTGAATGGAAAGAAGTTTTTTCATTATTTCTTCACCGCCAATCCAAAGAGACCCTGCGGTCTAAAGATCAAGACCAAAGCCATCAGCGCAACAGGCGCCACCAGAGAGATGTCTGGCATAAACCAGCCAACCAGGGCGACCATGATGCCGAGGAAGATACTGCCAAGCATAGAGCCTACAAAGCTACCCATGCCGCCGATGATAACCACGATAAAGGCCAAGAGTTGCTGGCTCATGCCAATCGCCGGCGAAACGGAATTGATGAGAGGTGCAAAAAGCGCACCGCCTAGACCCGCAAGAGCCGCACCAACCGCAAAAACCATTGTGAAATAACGGTTAATGTTGATGCCCAAAGCACCGACCATTTCACTGTTTTGTACACCGGCACGAATCGTCATGCCGGCTCTGGTTCTGGTGAGCACAAAGTGCCCGATGGCGGCAATCACGATACTGACAATAATCAGGAATAAGCGATAATGGGTCAAAATAAATCCATTTGCAAATTGTGTGGTACCCTGCAAAAATTCGGGACGTTGCACGATATGCGCTGATGGCCCCCAAAAGGGCATTGTGCGGACGAGTTCTGTGAATACGATTTGCAGACCCAAGGTAATCATGATCTGTGCGCCAATGTTGCCGTATACACGGGAAATGAATACCTTTTCAAATATGAATCCCAAGATAAAGCAACCCGCCATTGCCGCCACGATACCAAGCGGAAAGCTCCCGGTTATGCTGAATATCGAGTGGAAGATATATGCGCCCCACAAGAACAATGCGCCGTGTGCGAAGTTAACAACTCGCATCAGACCCAGAATAATGGACAAGCTGGAGGCCATCAAGAAAATATGCGCCCCTTCAGAGATGCCATTGAAGATCAGTGTCATCATGTTTCCCAAGCTATTTCCCCCCTAATCTACAGGCCCAAATGGCGCTGTTGTAGTTCTTTGTCTTTTTCTAACTCTTTCATCAGCCCACTGTGCACTGTCTTGCCTTCATCTATCATGTAATAGCGCTCTGCTACAGCTAGAGCCATGTTGAAGTTTTGTTCAACCAAGAGAATTGTGGAACGCTTTGATACCTCTTTGAGCGCCAGAGCCATTTTCTCAATGACAACAGGTGCAAGTCCCTTGCTGGGCTCGTCGATGAGAATCAACTGCACATCATTGACCAGACTGCGTGCGACACTGAGCATTTGCCGCTGTCCGCCGGAAAGTGTCCGGGCTTGGCGTTTGAAGGCCTTTTGCAAATCAGGAAATAGATCAAGTGCATATGTAATTCTGTCGTTGGTTTCCGCATTGTCTTTGTGTTTGGCTAAAACTAGGTTTTCCTCAATTGTGAGTTCGTCGAATACGCCATAATCTTCCGGGCAGAAGCCAATTCCCATCCGTGAGACTTTATAAGGTGGTTTCCCTATCAAAGACTCGCCATTGTACATGATACTTCCGCTCCGGGTTTTGACTAGTCCCATCACTGTACGTAGAAACGTGGTCTTCCCTGCACCGTTTCGACCCAAGATCGCCACGGCCTCGCCTTGTTTGATATCCATATCTATGCCATGCAAAATGGTGAACATGCCAATGTAGGACACCAGGTCTGTCACTTTAAGCAGAGACATCGACTACACCTCCTCCTAAATATGCCGCCATAACTTCTGGGTTTTGCGACACCTCTTCCGGATCACCCTCACAAAGGAGTTCGCCGTTTACTAAGATAATGAGCGTATCACTCAGCGCTTTTACCATGTTCATCTTGTGCTCAATGAGTACAATCGTGGTGTCGCCCATGTCTTTGATGCGCTGTAAGAGGTCGATCATAATGGGAACCTCTTCCACGCTCATCCCCGCTGTTGGCTCATCTAACAGAAGTAGCTCCGGCTTCTGTGCAAGCACCATACCCAGTTCCAGTTTCCGTTGCTCTCCGTGAGAGAGGGCGCTGGCTCTTGTATCGGCTTTGTCTGTCAGCAGAATCTTGTCTAAGAGCCGATCTGTCTCTGCGTTGATCTCGCTGTATTTCTTATAACTGCGGAGTAGCCTGCCATAGCCGACACCTGCCGCACTTTGCACCGACAAGCGCACATTCTCCCTGGCTGTCAGCCCCGGGAAAACGTTTGTGAGCTGAAAGCTCCGACCCATCCCCGCGTGGATCCGCTGTTGGGGTGTGAAGTTTGTAATGTCCTGATCTCTTAAATACACCTTCCCGGAAGTGGGCTTATAAAGCCCGCTAATCAGGTTGAAGAAGGTGGTCTTCCCTGCACCATTTGGCCCGAGAACGGTGGTGAATTTGTGTTCCTCAATGGATATGCTCACATTATTCACAGCCTTCAAGGCGCCGAACTGGATGGAAAGGTTTTCCGTTCGCATGATTACCTTGTCCAAAAAATCACTG
>Ga0131853_10009779_pt1 | contig 17542 bp, 12 predicted proteins | sample TergutLab28metaG_FD_92764 | JGI IMG/M metagenome (GOLD analysis project Ga0131853, IMG submission 92764) | Labiotermes labralis P1 segment gut microbial communities from Petit-Saut dam, French Guiana - Lab288 P1 (version 2) (version 2) | ecosystem: Host-associated > Arthropoda: Insects >... | reverse complement strand
TGACAGAATCACAACGTGCAGTTGTAGATGGATTTAGGAGTATGTATGAAATTGGAAGTAGTAGATTGAGTGATTTAACTCGTGCTTTCAAAGAAAATACGGATTTAACATGGGAACGAATTCAGTATAATAATAGGCGAATTACTGCGGCTACAGCAGAACATGCTGAATTATATGCATATTTTGTCTCTCAAGGAATTAGTACAGCATTCCTTTCTGCAATAGGTGCAGATTCAGCAGAAGCTTTACCTTTACTAAGAGAAATGCAATCAGCAGGGATAGATTATGTTCGTGATGAACAGTCAAGCTGGAAAGATGCCCATGAGAATAATGCGAATACAATCATTGATGCATTTGATTTTAATCCTATGCACGAGGCTGCAATCCGTAACTATATGATTGGCGGTTTGCGAGATACCTTACTTGATACGATTGAACAAGCAGATTTTCCGGAAATAGGTGAGATGCTACCAGCTGGAATAATAGAGGGTGTTAAAGCAGGTGAAGCTGATGCGATTGCAACATTATCCGAGCTTGCAGAAAGCTTGGGGGTAACTGTGAAAGAATTGCTTGGAATCAATTCTCCATCAAGAGTCTTCAAAGGATATGGGGAAAATATCATTCAAGGTCTCGTCCGTGGTTTACATGAACTTAGAAGTGAACCTACCGATCGCCTTCAAACACTAGCTTGCAATATGCAACGAGTCTACAACAGCTCACAACGAGACTACGCAGCCATCGGTCGAGATATCGTAAATGGCTTAAACGAAGGCTTACTCAACAGAGAAGGAACAGTTATGGCAACAGCCCAACGCATTGCCAACAATATCGCCCGTACCATGCAACGAGCGTTACAAATCAACTCCCCATCCCGTGTGATGCGCGAACAAATCGGTCGCCACATTCCATCAGGGGTCGCAGCTGGTATCGACAAATACGCCGATATCGCACTAGACAGCGTAGACAAATTGGCAAGCGACATGGTAAAAATCACCATCCCAAGCGTAGAATCCATCATCGGTATGCGCCCAAGTCTAAGCATGGCAGGTGCAGGTGGCTTTGGAAGCTCATCTCATGACAATCGAGTAATCAATAACAACCAAGGTCTTTTCGATGGTGCAACCATCAATTGGCATGGAGAAGAAGATATCCGTCATACAATGGAAAAAATCGCATGGGCTACCGAACGAGAAAAAGCCCGCATGTGGTAAGAAAAAATAAGAACGAAAGGAGTAAAAATATGTTCACTTATAAAGGAATAAAAAGTAATGATATGCACCTTCGGGTGTTAAACGATATCTCATTTACATCGCCAACCCGTGATGTGAATGTGGTACAAGTACCAGGACGAGATGGAGATTTGATTATGGATAATGGACGTTACAATTCTGTTATCCGTAGTGTGCCCTGTCGATTAGAAGCACCAGATGATGTCAATATCGAACATTTAGCTAACAGGATTAATAACTGGTTAATTGATGACGGTAGATTTCATGAATTTAGTTGGAGTAATGATCCAGACTTTAAATACCTCGCTCGTGTAGAAGGAGATGTATCAAGTAGCAGGATGCTGTCTCGACTGGGCAGAACGGTGATTGATTTTAGACTACATCCAGTGAAGTATTTGAGATCGAGTTTAGAAGCGAGGGAGGTTGCAAGTGGGATAGTGTTGTCGAATCAATTTGAAATAGATGCAAAACCGATGATTCGGATTGTTGGCGGTGGCGACATCACCCTCCATATTGGTGGTCGTCCCTTGGTATTGCATGGGATTTCGGAAGGTTGTGTGATTGACAGCGAAACACAAACAATCACTGATCTACAAGGCCGTGTGACTTTGTTTGAGAGAATGAGAAGTCCATTTCCGATATTGCGACCAGGGTTTAATCAGGTGTTGTTTTTTCGAGATGACATTCAAGTATTTATCACACCAAGACTGGGGGCGTTAGTATGAGTTATCCCATTTTATACGATGCTGTAGAGGTTGATTTTGGTCATTTAGGTCTAGGAATCTTAAAAGATGCTATCAGCTGTATGGTAACAGAAGAGCGAAATGGTGTATTTGAACTTGATATGACTTATCCCATCGCAGGTACATTGTCTGAAAAGTTGGAAGTAGATTATCTTATCAAAGCTGATGCAGGTCATGCTGGCTTTTCAAAAGGACAGTTATTTAGAATTGAACGCATTAACAAAGCTGCTAATGGTACGATCCAAGTTCTTGCCAAACACGTGTCTTATTTAGCACAAAGTTTAGCTTTAGAGCCACGCGTTCAGATCAACAATCAAAACGCAAATGAGGCTCTTGAATCATGGCAGCGTTCAATTGTTGGAAGTCATCCATTTACAGTTACTTCAAACATTAGTGAAAGACGTAGTACAGAATTGACCATCGTTAATCATCAAAATGCAAGAATTGCACTGGGAGGAGCAACTGGCTCAATCCTAGACATCTGGGGCGGAGAATATATTTTCGACAACCATCGCATCGACTTGCGTGCAGAACGAGGTGGACGAGCGAATACATTGATTAGTTATGGGCGCAATTTGACAGACTTAAACCAAGAGGAAAATATCACCAACACATTCACATCCATTTACCCATACGCAATCTATCGAAATGAAGATGGAAAAGAGGAGATTATCACCTTAGATAACCAATTGGTGATGGATTCAGAAAATGCAAAATATTTTGCTCATCGACGTGTGTTACCAGTGGATTTTTCACGAGAATTTGAACGAGGAGAAAGACCAACCGTTCATGCGTTAAGAAGTTTGGCAGAAGCTTATCTTGAGGAACATGAAATTGGTGTACCACGTGTTTCTATCTCACTAAGATTTGTAGATTTGACGAAGTCGCTGAATCAATCAGGTTTAGTTTATGAACAAGTCAATCTATGCGACATGGTACCAGTGAGATTTGAGAAATTAGGCATTGACACAGTCGCAAAGATTACCCGAATTGTGTGGGATGTCTTATTGGAGCAATACGAATTTTTAGAAATCGGTGAAAGCCGCTCGACGTTGAGCGATACGATCCGTCAAATCGAACGAGAGGTCAGCGTGGTTAACAACAACACCAACTCAGCTCTAACCGCTGCCAACGGAAAAAACTCAATTTTCTTCGGGCCAACTGAACCTGTACCACCATTCCGGGTAGGAGATTTATGGTACCGACCAAACGGCGAACACACAGAACTCTGGATGTGGGATGGCAATGGCTGGAAATTTGTCATGTCAACCGCACCAAGCGAAGTGATATTAAACAAAATTGAGGACTTAGAAACAGAATCAGAGAATATGCGTCTCGAAACGGAACGAGCGTTAGAAAGTGCGAGGCGGGATCGTGAGGATTTAGCAAGCGAAGTAGCATCAACGTTAAAAGTGGCAGATGCTGCTAGAGAGGAAGCAGACAGCGCACGACAAGAGGCTAGTGAGGCACTGAATCACGCAAATGATGTACAGGGTATCGCAAATGATGCACAGCGCATCGCACAAGAAGCACGTGATTTAGCAGAAGTCGCATCAGGCGATTTTGGTCAGGCAGTTTCAGATATGCAAGATATGGTTTCAAACGCAAGTGGTCATGCGGATAGAGCCAGACGTTTTGCAGAAGACGCTCAATCTCATGCGACGACGGTGACTAGCGCGAGTGGTGAGGCATTTAGTCATGCACAAACTGCTCAAGGACATATGATGTCTGCTAGAAATAGCGAAAGGGACGCAAGCTTGCATGTTCAGACTGCAAGAGAAATTTTAAGTGAGGTTGAAGATGTACACGGTAATGTTACAACCTTGGTCACAACTGCCCAAGGTCACATAACATCAGCACAAAACGCAGCAGGACAAGCATCAGCTCATGCTGTAACCGCCCAAGGCGTTTTGACAGAAGTGAATAATCGTCATGGTGATGTTGCTAGATTAGTAACAACCGCCCAAGGTCATGCGATGACTGCAACCAATGCAAGTGGTGACGCATCTAGACACGCCCAAACTGCCCAAGGTTTTGTACAAACTGCCACAACGCAGGCAGGATTTGCGACTACCGCAAGTCAAACAGCTGCAGGTTTCGCCCAAACAGCTACAACACAAGCTGGACTTGCGACAGTTGCAAGGCAAGACGCTCAAGGCTTCTCACAATCTGCAAGCGATAGTGCGGGTGAGGCTAGTACAAGTATGCAAACAGCTAGAAGTATTTTAGCACAAATTGTAAACGAAGAAACTGGACTACAATCACAAGTGACGCAACTATCTAATCAGTTCAACGTAACAATCGGTGGCATCTCAAGTCGAAACTTACTTAGAAACTCAACTTGGAATAATGGACGAGAACACTGGCACAACAATTGGAGTACCACTCGAATCAGAACAGCCCCTGAGGCTGATAAGCCAACCAGTCACATCTTAACACTGTTACAATCCACATCCACACTTGATCATCATTCGAATCCATTGTGGGTTGAACAAGGCGTACAATATACAGTTAGTGCAGATGTTAGATTTAGAGGTGTTGTTGAAGCATCGGGAACAACGATCTTTAGAAATAGAATCCACAACAACCAAACTGACACAGGTGCAGCGAATGCATTATGGGACTGGGGGAGAACAGCAGCGAATGTTGGTGCTGACTTAAGTGTGCTTAACAGGTGGCGCAGAGTCACATATACCTTTACAGCACCAGCAAGTGGATGGTATCGAATTGGACCATCTAACAACAACAATACTGCTAATAGAATTCACGATTTCAGGGAAATCATGATCACACGCGGAACTGTTCAAACAGGTTGGCAAGCACATGATGCAGATAGCAATGACCACACAGATACCCAATTCACAGTTTTAAATGGACAGATTTCCCAACGTGTCACAACTGCGACACATGAGAGTGAAATCCTACAATTATCAAATGCAATCAATCAGAGAGTGACGACTGCAGCGATGAACAGTGCCATCACACAATCTGCAACTGGCGTGACGACCCATGTCAATAATACCGCAAGTGCAATACGTGGAGAAATGTCATTGATGTCTGATCAGTTTAACGTGACGATTGGTGGAATCTCAAGCCAAAACATGATGCGAAATTCCACCTGGAATAACGATCGAGAACACTGGCACAACAATTGGAGTACCACTCGAATCAGAACAGCACCGGAACAAGATAAGCCAACGTCCCACATCCTTACACTACAGAGACATACTGCAAACGTAGACCATTTTTCGAATCCGATCAGGGTTGAACAAGGTGTTGAATATACAGTAAGTTTTGACATACGCCTAAGAGGAACGGCTATCAATGCAGGGAACACGATCGTTTTGAACCGAATCCATAACAATACCACAGACACAGGTTCAGCAAATACGTTATGGGATTGGGGAAGATCATTAAGTAATTTAGGGGTAGCTTGGAATCGTTTGAATGAATGGGACAGAGTATCATTTAGTTTTACTGCAACACATAACGGTTGGTATCGTTTAGGCTTAAGCAACCGTGAAAACTCAGGCGCAAGGATCGTTGATTACCGAGAAATCATGATGACACGTGGAAACAATCAAACAGGTTGGCAACCACACAGTGCAGACGCTACCGACAGGACAAGTGCTAGCTTTACAATTCTTGAAAATCAAATCGATCACCGCATAACCGATAGTGCAGGCAATGTGCTCGCTAATCTCAACCTATCACCAGCTGGTGTCCGCATTGAAGGCAGATTGATACACCTAAACGGTCAAACACTTATCGACAATGCGGTAATACAAGATGCTCATATCCACGGTTTGCGAGCAGATAAACTTACGGTTAATTCTACACTTGATGCATCAAGAGTGAATGTGATTCAGCTTAATGCTGACAACATCACAACTGGAACGTTACATGCAAGCAGAATAAGAGTAGGCAATGCGCATAACATGGCAACATTAGATCCGGAAGTGCCATCAAGTCGGATTAGGACGGGCTGCCAGATTGTTAACCGTGGTGGACGTAATGTCATCCAAGGGAGCATGCCAGAGGCAACAGCACACTGGGGTGATAGTTATATTATGGCTACAACTGATAGGACAGCTTTTCAACATAGGCAGGTATATAGGTTTTCATTTAATGCAAGCCGTTCTTCAAATGCTACTTTTACAGGGCGCAGATTGAGATGTGTCATTAGAGCGGTTTACACGGATGGTCATGTCAATGTAGGTTCCGTGACAATGGGAACAGACTTACCTACAAGCGTTAATGGTCAGCATTTCAACGTGGACGTACCGATGAATACAGCATTAGATCCAAATAGGGAATTTGTTATATATAGGTGTCTTATTGGGTGGAATGCCTCTCATACAGGTAGCTATTTTATTAGAGATATCTCTTTAACACCACTAATCGGTGGAACCCTTATTGAAAATGATGCCATTGAAACCAATCACATGAGGGCAAATTCCATCAATGGAGACAGAATTCAAGCAGGAACTCTAAGGGCAGATCGCATTTCAGCAGGTACGATTAATACCAGTCACTTAGACATCAATCACTACCGATTTGATGGACAATCAATTGGAACAGTTGGAGATAACGATATTGTATTACGACGTGGTTCAGGTGGTGCCGTTGCTTCTGCACAGCGCGACAGGCTAATCATTGGACGTCATCACATTAGATTTTATATGGAAGGCGATGGCACGATAGATGGGACAGATGGAGATACAGGTACAAGCGGAGATGCAAGGGATGCTGGAATGGCATTAACAGGTACGAATCGAGCAGGATTTATAGAATTAAATGCCAATCGATTATCAGCCTTTAACATGAGTCAAAGAACAGCACCACCAACAACAGAAGCACAACGCCAACCTTTACGAAATATTCACTTACAACCAGCAGATAAATGGGTGAGGGGTGTCCCAGGCGGAACTGGCTTAGGAACAAATCGTGGTGGTGGAGAAGTTAGGTGTACCTATACAACAAGCTTTCCAGTTTCTGGAGGTGGAACTGGACAAATCTATGCACCACTACGTGCAAGAAGGCTTTCTGTGCAAGGACAGACCTTTAACACAACATACACGCAAAGAGTCGGAAATGTTTCCCGCCATTTAACGGTAGACGTGGATAATAGACGCTTGAGAGTAAGCTCAGATGCTGCTGGATTGAATACAGCTTCAATACACGCATCAGCAATCGTTGTGGGAACTAGCGCTATCGGAAGCGGTGCGACTGCAAGTCTTGCTAGAACAGATTATCGAAACGGTTGGTGTGGAACAACTGGTAATAGTACCTTTAGTATTCGCCGAAATGGTGAACAAAGAATCAGTGTTAACGAAAATTCGACGACGATTAGAGCTGGGGAGCGCGTTGGGAATGGCTCAAATGCAGCTGTTGTTTTGGCAAATAGTGGCAATGGAGGAGGTAACTTTAGTGTTGGACAAGACTCTAGTGGAACTGCGAGAATTTGGTCAATGCCGATCTTTGATCGAGCAAGCACATCATCATCAAATGCTTTAAGAGTTACCAGTAGTGGTACCATCGAAAGGATGACCTCCGCAGAAAGGTATAAAATCAACATTAATAAAGCCTTTGACCTTGATTTTTCAAAACGCATCCTTGATGTGAAGCCAGCCAGTTGGTTTGATCGTAATAATTCAGAAACCTATGCGAGTATCCTTACAAAGCATATGGATAACGATGGTCAGATAGACTGGGATAGTGTGGATAAAATAGCCAGCGAAGAAGTTGAAAGCTTGAAACGAATTGGTGGCTTAATTGCCGAAGATGTAGAAGCAGCAGGGCTTCACATGTATGTGAGTTATGGTGATGATGGAAAAACCATTGAAGGTGTACAGTACGATCGTCTATGGACATTACTTATCCCAATTGTAAAGGACCAAGAAAAGCGACTTAGCGAACAAGAAAGTGAAATTAAAAATTTGAAAAAAATAATGGAGGAATCAGAAAATGGAAAATAACATGCAAAACGTGAACAACATTCGCATCGAAATTATCAACAGCCTAGCAATCAAAATTGCAAACTTAGAAGTCCAAGTAGCAGCCTTAACAGCTGAAAATAAAATATTGCAACAAAGTCAAAGTACTAACGTAGCAGAAACTTATATGGAGGATGAGACAGATGAATCAAGCGAATAAACAACACGAACTAACCATCAACATCAGTCCACAATCACGTGGCAATATCATGACAAACACGACCTTCTTCAGCATGGATGTCAACACTGGTAAGAAAATCATTAACTTTGTTCAGAACAACGCACCTGTCGACTTAACAAATGCAACCGTCATGTTAGGATTTGAGTTTATAGGAACAAGCACATCGAAAATCATTGATTCAAAAGACGGATCAGTGGTCATTGAAGATGCCCAAGCAGGAATATGCAGTGTGATTTTACCAAACCACTTGTACGACTACGAAGGACAGGTATTAATTCATGTCTACATCACTTATGAAGACGGTCGCTCTTTAGATTGCGGCGTCATAGTAACAGAATTTGAAGCTTCATGGCTCGACCGTGAGTTAGAAGGAATGTCAGATTTTTATGTGAAACGATTTGAAGATTTGGCTCGAGATGTTCAAACTCGAGCAGATGACTTGCAGAAACTTTTAGAGCAGGTGGGAGACACTGGTACTTGCCAATGTCCAGCTGAATTTGATTTATCAATGCTTGCGGGAAGTGGGGTATTACATTCTGAGGACATTGATGTAAGCAATCAACGCATTGGGCATGTTTTGACAAAGCAAGAGATCACGCGCTCAGGTGAAAAATGGGCTTTCGATCTATATGACGAAGCGCATCATAATTCCAAATATTGGGGAGGACTTGAATTGACATCAGAACAACCAAGAAATTTAGCAAAAATCTGGTCACATGATTACTATACAGGTATACCATCTCTATTGCCAGTTGATATTGATCATAAACCACCTTTGAAATTTTATGTTCATGTTATTAACCGTCTCACTTGGGATATCCAAGCTGAAGAGATTGTTATTGATGATTATAATGTTCTAGCAGTTACAACTGTACAAGGAAATGAACTTTATAAGTTGTCAGGAAGTCTCGCTATCAGCAAACTTAATCATCTACCTATTAATTATGAGATGGTAATTGGGGGTTTAATTAATTATTACGACCGAAACACAGTATACAATTTAGGTTTTAACGAATATGGATACTATAGAAGTTCTTTAATGCTGTATGCTTTGACGGAGATACCTGATGATTATGTTGTTGTGTTCGGAGGGGGATCCTTTGAAACAGAGTATAAAGAGTGGACGACTACAGTAACAGATTATACTGAAGTTTTGTCTTTTGATCGAACATTCGCCACTGATGACCGAGTATCATTTGCTGCAAATGTCAAGTTTGATATACATTTAGAAAATTGGAGTGGTCGTGAAGGAGATGTAGAACGTATAGAATTTAACTTTCTTGTCAGCAATATAAGAGTTGGAGAGGAAGTGCTTGTCATGCAAAATTACAAAGCGTCAGAATCAAATTGGATACCAAGTGCTTGGGGAGAGGTAATCGTCATATTAACAGAAAAAGGTGTATATTTTAGATGGACTAATCATCCAATTCTGACCCATTGGAATTTGCCATTTGAGGGTGGGGACTTTGAAATCACAAGATTAGATGTTACAAGGAGGTTATAACCCATGCTCGACAACCTGCTAGAACTAGCCATCCCCTACGGCATCTTCGCCATCCTCTTCACCTGGCTACTCCACACAACCAACAAGCGAAATGAACTTCGTGAGGATATGTATCAGAAAACCATTGAGAAAAATCAAGACATCATTTCTGAACAAGCCAAATCATTCAGCAGTCTTTCTGGTGATGTAAGGGAGATTAAAGATACACTGAAGAAAGGGGGACACAAATAATGATTGAAGTTAGTGCATTGATATGCCTTGTTATGGTAATTGCACAAGCGTGGAAAAAACTGGGATTGAATCGTGATTTGATTCCATTGCTGAATGTAATATCAGGCTTGTTTTTGTCCTTACTTTTCTTTAATGAATTGGAAATTTTGTGCCGTATACAACAAGGTGTGATGATCGGTTTAGCTGCATCAGGCATTTATGATATAGGGACATGTTTCAAGAAAATTTATCAATAGAAGCATCCTTGAGAGCACAAGCTCAAAGGATGTTTCTTCATTTGTGGTTAATTAGGATAAATTCTATTTTGATAGTCTCAAAAAAGGTGTTTTTTTGACAGATAAATTATAAAAAAAGCTCAAGGGGGAGTAGCAAAAAATGTCGAAATATGCTATACTACGAAATGTACTATACCATGGACACTAATTCTTGGTATTAAGAAATATGACTACAATAGAAGAAGTGAGGAAGAGTTAACATGAATATAAGATGCGAAGGTTGCGATGCAACACCAACAACCCTAGAACAAAAGCTGTGTAGGTTCTGTGGATTTGAATTCAACTATTCTAAGTTAGAGATTGCAGAAGAAAATGTGATCGAAGTGGATGAATTTGAAGATCCTGCAACTCCAGTAGAAAATGTTAATGAGCCGAAAGAAGAAAAATCGGGAGACTCTAAGACTGAGATCGAAACAGAACAGAAAGTAGATTCTGCTAAAGAAAATGCAGAGACAGATGCGCAAAAACCTAAAAAAGGTGCATTTAAAAAGTTGTTTGGGAAGAAATAAAGGTACGAAATCGAACAAGATGGAGGAAACTCCATTTTTTTTATGGAAAAATTGCATTTAGTAGTGTACTGAAAACTTGTTTGTGGTATAATTTATGAATGCGTCTATTTTTAGAAAAGGATGTAGATAGAATGTTATTCAAAAAACAAACAAAACCGGAAAGTATCTCGTCGACACTTGATAAAGAAACATTGCTTCAAGGACAAATCCCACGTCATATTGCCATTATTTTAGATGGGAATGGTCGCTGGGCCCAAAGCCAAGGAAAGCCGCGTATTTTTGGACATCAAGAGGGGATGTTTAATGTGGAGCACATTGCTGAGGTTGCTTCGAACTTGAACATTGAAGCCATGACTTTATATGCTTTTTCCACTGAGAATTGGAAAAGGGCTGCAGATGAGGTCGCCTTTTTGATGAAATTGCCTGTTAAATTTTTTGACAGATTTGCGCCGACATTAATGAGACTTAATATTAAAACAGAAGTGATTGGCAATATTCCTGAACTCCCTGAAGAATTGCAGGATGCCATTAGCCGAATTGAGACAATGACTGCTGGCAATACTGGGATGAAGTTGATGATCGCGCTAAATTATGGCTCTCAGGATGAAATTGTTGATATGGTTAAAAAAGTTGCGAATAAAGTAAAAGATGGGATCCTTTCTGCCCATGACATTAATAAAGAAATCGTTGATAATCATTTGTTGACAAAAGGGTTACCGCCTGTTGATTTGTTGATTAGAACCAGTGGGGAACAGCGAATTAGTAACTTTTTGTTGTGGCAGATTGCTTATGCAGAACTATATTTTACTGATTTGGCATGGCCTGAGTTTAAAGAAGCAGCAATGTATGAGGCGATTGCTGAATTTCAGAATCGGGATCGTCGATTTGGTGGGGTTAAGCCTAAGAAATAGGTTTTAATAGGGGAAAAGAGGTGTTTTGAAGTGAAAGAACGAGTTATTACGGCCATTTGTTTATTAGTTGTGGCGTTACCCTTGATTTATTTTGGGGGATATTGGTTTGTAGGATTGGGGTTGGTCGCTGCAAGTATTGCCATTTTTGAAATGATGGCGATGTATGACAATGCTGTTAAGGTTGCTTTTATTAATAAGGTGTTGACGTTAATGGCAACATTAAGCCTTGTTTTTATGTTTGGACATGATGTTGGTAGACTGATATATCCTGTCTTTTTCTTCGTTTTACTCATTCAGGTGTTTTTGAAAAAGATGGATATGGATACATTTGGCTTTTATGGAAGTTCGGTTGTTTATATTGGCTTTTCCTTTCGGGCCTTGTTGGAGATTAGAAACCATAGCCTTACATTGTTCATCTTCTTAATTGTGATTGTGATTTTAACAGATACCATGGCTTATTTTACAGGTAGATTTTTCGGTAAGCGTAAGTTGGCACCAAAAGTAAGCCCGAATAAAACGGTTGAAGGTGCCATTGGTGGTTGGTTAGCAGGTGCTGCGTTTGCTCTTATCTTTGGGTTAAGTCAAAATTTATTTACCTATATATGGGTGTTGATTGTGTTAGCGGTGGGATTGCCAATTTTATCACAATTGGGCGACCTACTTGCTTCGGCGTTAAAACGAAAATATGGGATTAAAGATTATGGCAAGTTATTTCCTGGTCACGGTGGTGTGATGGATCGGGTTGATTCCCAGCTATTGGCGGCCATATTGATTTATATTATGATTTTAATAGGTGGTGTTTTATAATGAAAAATATATATTTGTTAGGTGCAACTGGTTCAATCGGCATGCAAACATTGGATATAATGAGAAATAATCCTGATAAGTTTAAGCTGATCAGCTTCTCTTATGGTAGCAATATTGAGCTGGCTAAAAAAATCATTGAAGAATTTAGCCCTAGATGCGTAGGGACTGGTAGTGAAGAGGACACCGCCATTTTAAAAAAACTTTATCCTGATATGTGTGTTTTCGCTGGTCCTATAGGGCTTTTTGTCGTAGCAACTTATGGACCTGGGAATAAATATCCCAATTTAGTTGTTAATGCTTTGGTTGGTAGTATAGGATTAGAACCAACTTTCCATGCGATTATATGCACACGTGATATTGCCCTTGCTAATAAGGAAACCTTGGTGATGGCGGGTGATTTGATCAAGGCTAAAGCTGAGGAAAAAGGTGTTAAGTTACTCCCTGTTGACAGTGAACATTCAGCCTTGTGGCAATGTATGAATGGGGAAGACCCTAAAAAAATCAACAAAATGGTCATTACTGCAAGTGGTGGATCATTTAGAGATTTAACCCGTGATGAATTAAAAAATGTCACAAAGGAACAGGCTTTGAATCATCCCAACTGGTCCATGGGTGCTAAAATCACCATTGATTCTGCGACCATGATGAATAAGGGGCTTGAGGTGATTGAGGCGCATTATTTGTTTGATTTGCCGTATGATAAAATAGAGACCATTCTGCATCCTCAGAGTATTGTCCATTCTATGGTGGAATTTGTAGATACCAGTGTCATGGCGCATTTAGGAACGGCTGATATGAAAATCCCAATTGCCTATGCCATGAATTACCCAGACCGCGCCCCTATTGCCAATACATCTCCATTGGACCTGGTTAAAATAGGAAAACTTGAATTTAAAGCGATGGATTTTGACAGATTTCCCTGTCTAGCCATGGCCTATGAAGCGGGACGTAAAGGGGATACTTATCCTGCGGTCTTGAATGCAGCCAATGAAGAAGCTGTGGCGTTATTTTTAGCGGATAAAATTACTTTTTTAGAAATTGAAGAAATTGTAAGGGATGCGCTTGATCGTCATGAAGGGGTTAAGGATGCAACGTTGGAAGAAATTTTAGAAATAAATGAGGCGGTGCGAGTTGAGATTCGTAATCGTTATGAGATGAAGGATGGTAAGTGATGCAATTAGTACTGGGAATTTTAGGGTTTATCTTTATATTTGGATTGGCAGTTTTATTTCATGAGTTGGGTCATTTTTTAACGGCGCGCAAGTATGGTGTTTTATGTCATGAGTTTGCCATTGGAATGGGGCCTATTGTGTGGAAAACGCGCAAAGGGGAGACTTTGTATACTTTGCGTGCTATTCCCATCGGTGGGTTTGTTTCCATGGGAATGGATGAGGGTGAGCGTGATATTGTAAAGGAAGGTGCAGAAATTGGATTGACGTTGGATGGAGATGGTAATGTGACGAAAATCCATATTCAACCAGCGGAAGGGCAAATTGCTGGAACGCTTATTTCTAATACCTTTGATATTAGTGCTGATTTGCAACTGATGCTCGAAGTGGCTGGTGAGCGTAAAGTCTATGCTGTTGATCGTGAAGCATGGTACATTGATACAAAAGATAGCCGTGAAGCCAGGATTGTCCCATCTGATAGAAGATTGGAAAATAAACCTAAGCGTCAACGTTTTGTGATCATGGTTGCTGGTGCGGTTATGAACTTCGTTTTAGCATATTTACTTGCTTTGATTATTGGGATTATGCATGGAGAAGTCATTGGTACTCAAATTGATTTGGGCCATGTGGTTCCAGGAGGTCCCGCTTATGAGGCAGGGATTGTTGCTGGTGATATCATGATTGAAATGAATGGTTTAGCCATCGCTGAACCGCGTCATGTGATTGAGGCAGTTAGAGGTTCAGAAGGTTCAGAAATTCTTGTCATTTTCCAGCGAGATGGTCAGGTTAAAGAAACGTATGTGACACCTATTCTGCAAGATGGTAATTATATGATCGAGGTGAGTCATATTGGTGTTCAAGAAATTATCGGTGAGCGTAGCTTTATGGGAATTTTCCGGTCTGCAAATGCCAGATGGATGGAAGGTGCTATGATCATTGTTACTTCATTAGGGATGTTAGCCACAGGAGAAGCAGGAGCAGGGGATTTAGCTGGTGTGGTTGGAATTGTCCATATGACCAGTGAAGTTGCTATGATGGGCTTCGTTCCATTGTTGATGTTTGCCGTCATTATCAATATTAACTTAGGAATATTTAACTTATTACCATTCCCAGCCTTAGATGGTGGACATATCACTTTCATTGTGATTGAAGCCATTATTGGAAAACCAGTTAATACCAAGATTCAGCATGTGGTGAGCCTTATAGGATTTGGGTTGTTAATGGCACTGATGTTGTTTACAGTATTTAACGATGTACTTAGGTTAGTTAGGTAAATTTCAAAATTTAGTGCACACTACCCCGAATTATCTTAAATGACCCCAAAAATAGTAATTTGAGATAAAATCAAGGTTGAAATCTCGTTAAACTATCTTAAATGATCTCGAAAATACTAATTTAAGATAAAATCAAAATTGAAACCTCTCTGAATTATCTCAAATGACCTCAAAAACAGTAATTTGAGATAATATCAAGCTAAATTGCCTCTGTTTAGTCATTTAGCAATTGACTAAAGTGATATGAATAGGCAATTATGAAATATGGATGAAATTAATAGCTCAAACCGCCCAAGACGAGGTAATTTCATCCACAACTGGTGATTTTCGCAAAATGTGGATGATTTGATAGCTGAAAATTGTCTAGGGTAGGACAATGTCATCCACAACTGGCAATTTTTATAAAATGTGGATGTAGGTAAGGAGTGTTTTGCTTTTTACGACAAAAAAGCCCATAAAAACCAGACTTAGTGATTTTCGCAATTGATTAGAGCGATATGGAGAGAAAAAAGGAGTTAAGTTGATTATGAAACAAAGTAGATTATTTGTACCAACATTAAAAGAAGCACCAAGTGATGCGGTTATTATTTCACATCAGTTATTGCTTCGAGCAGGATTTATTAAGCAAGTAGCAGCGGGGATTTACACTTATTTGCCACTGGGAAAAAGAGTATTGAATAAAATTGAAACCATTGTACGAGAAGAACATACCAAGATTGATTGTAGTGAGCTTTTAATGCCAGCGTTGCAACCTAAGGAGTTATGGGATCAATCTGGCAGATGGGCTGATTATGGTGCTGAAATGATGCGGTTAAAAGATCGTCATGACCGCGATTTTGCCCTAGGACCAACGCACGAAGAAGTGTTGATGACTATTGTGAAAGATTATTTAAATTCTTATAAGAAATTACCCTTGTCACTTTACCAAATTCAAACGAAGTTTCGTGATGAAGCACGCCCACGATTTGGCTTAATGCGTGGTCGTGAATTTATCATGAAAGATGCTTACTCTTTCCACGCTGATGAGGAATCATTAGGGGCAGAATATGAGCGATTTGTCGAGGCATATCACAATATTTTCACGCGTTGTGGTCTAGACTTTCGCATGGTTGAAGCTGATAATGGTCAAATGGGTGGCTCGGGTTCACATGAATTTATGGCACTCGCCGAAGTCGGTGAAGACACGATTGTCTATTCGACTGATGGTGATTTTGCTGCAAATGTTGAAGTCCATGATTTAGCAGTTGGTGATGCGGCTCCGACTGGTAATGGGACGATTCTCCATGCAAAAGGGATTGAAGTTGGACACGTGTTTAAGTTGGGAACCAAGTATTCGGAAGCGATGGGTGCAACATTTCTTGATGCCGATCAGAAGCAACAGCAGATTACAATGGGGTGTTATGGCCTAGGCATTAGCCGGGTGATGATGGCAGTTGCAGAACAGAGAAATGATGAATTTGGCATTGTTTGGCCGAAGGCACTTGCGCCATTTGACATCCATCTTGTAACGGTTGACACGAAAAAAGAGGAGCAAATGGCTGGTACAAACGAGATTTATGAAAGCTTAAAAGCTTCCGGATTTGACGTTTTAGTAGATGATCGTCTAGAGCGTGCTGGAGTTAAGTTTAAGGATTCAGACCTGATTGGAATTCCCCTTCGTGTGGTCGTTGGAAAAGGAATTGCTGATGGGGTGGTCGAAGTGGTTAACCGACAGACTGGCGAAAAGTTAGAGGTTGAAATTGGAAAACTGAATGAAACACTGCAAAATGTCCATAATAATTTGAGTTAAGATGCTAAAATGCATCTTTTTTTCATTATGGAAAACATTTACTGAAAATTTTTACAAGCAATTTCGAAGAATTTGCTTGCAAAAATTTGTCGTAAATGGTATTCTGTTTAGAAATGTTTTTTACGCGTAACGTATTTGTGCGCGTAATGTGTGAAAGGAAAGTGACGTTTCATGGAAGAGAAATTAACAAGAAGATACGGGTTGTTCGCTGCAATTTGTTTAGTAGTGGGGACGGTTATTGGAAGTGGAATATTCTTTCGAAATGATGTTGTATTTGCTGCGGTTGGTGGCAATATGGGGATGGGAGTTGCTGCATGGGGAATTGGTGGTTTAATTGCTTTATCATTTGCTTATGTTTTTGGGACATTGTCTTCTCAATATGAGGAGGCAACAGGTTTGTCTTATTTTGCTGAAAAGTTGGTAGGTAAGAAGTTTAGTTATATTATGGGTTGGTATATGGCGACCATGTTTTTCCCACCACTTGTGGCGATTCTGGCTTGGGTTTCAGGACGTTTTACAACGATTCTATTTGGATTTGATACGAATCCAACTTTCAGTGGCGAAACTTATATTTTTGCTTTGTTCTATTTGGTGGTTATTTTCGGAATCAATGAACTTAGCCCGTGGTTGTCAGAGAAATTTCACATTACCTGTACCTTTATTAAAGTTATTCCATTGATTGCAATGGGGATCATTGGTACCATTGCTGGGCTTATTAATGGAACAACGGTTGCCAATATTTCAGATGTTGTTTATACATTTGAAGGTGGAAATCCATTTTTTGCGGCATTGATTGCAACAGCCTTTGCCTATTTGGGATGGGAAGTTGCCATGAGTTTGAATAAAGAAATCAAAGATGTTAAGAAAAATTTACCTCGCGCATTGGTTATCGGGATGTTAATTGTTATGACCATCTATGTGGCT
>Ga0131853_10009778_pt1 | contig 17543 bp, 14 predicted proteins | sample TergutLab28metaG_FD_92764 | JGI IMG/M metagenome (GOLD analysis project Ga0131853, IMG submission 92764) | Labiotermes labralis P1 segment gut microbial communities from Petit-Saut dam, French Guiana - Lab288 P1 (version 2) (version 2) | ecosystem: Host-associated > Arthropoda: Insects >... | reverse complement strand
GCTGGGAACTGTTTACTCTAAAGCTCTTTCCGTGTGTCTTCAGGCACAGGTTAAAAATTAAATAGAAGGGGTTGTGATTTCCAATATTTAACGGGTATTAGAGGTCACTTCATAACAGGTGAGTTCATCAACTACCCCAATATAAAAATAATCTCTGTGTCTTTCGGGCGGAAGTATTATGTTAACCCTTGGTATATTGAAAGGTTTACCATCAGAATCAAGGGCTACAACTATACTCCCATTATCAAGAAGTTCTCGTAATCGCTTGTGTTGACATGCTTCACAAAATATCTCATAGCATTCACTTTTTGCTGGAATATCCGATACCGGAATATCAGCAATTACAATGACTGAAGGTGATACGTTAAATCCAAATGCTACAACCAACGACAAAAGCATTTTACTTAACTTCATTCTTAGCAATAACATAATAAATCTCCCTTCCCTCACCAGTATTTAAGCGGATTATTCGCATATTCTTCCGATGATTTCAAAATGTTAATCGTATTCATCTATCACCGTTGCTAACCTGCTATAACCTTTAGTAATATATGCGCGTTCTTGCTGTATACCTGTGTAGGATAGAATAAAATTAATGCATTTTGAGGTGGGTTCATCCACTAACCCTATGTGAAAATAATCTCTGTTTCTCATGGGCGGAAGCATTGAATGAATCAGGGGGATATTGAAAGGTTCACCATCCGAATCAAGGGCTATAATTATATTTCTATTGTCAGTAAGCTCATTCAAACGCCTAAGTTGACAATCATAACAAAATGTCATATAACACTCTCTTTTGACTGGTCTATCCAGTATAGGAAAGTCATTTTCGACATCTATCTCGTCCTCGTGGTCATGCGCCGGATATATAATACATTCTACCGATTCCGCAAAATCGAAATCAAATCCCCATATATAACTGCGAGTGTGGTCAGTTTGGACGATATTGGCACGTTCTTGCGGTATTCCGGTGTGAGATAAAATAAAATCAATGCAATCCTGCGTAGGTTCATGCATTAATTCGACGAGAAAATAATCCCTTGACACAAGATAGTCTGCATTAGTAACTATTGGGATATAGATAGGTTCACCATTAGAATTAAAGGCTTCCGTTACCTCCCAGAATCGAAGCTGCCGTAAGCGTTCATATTGGCAGTTTACGCAATTTACATCACTGCAACCGCTACGACTTGAACTTTCCGTTATTGCATAGTCGTTCGTGATATCTACCTTAATGTTATGTGTTAGATAGTCATTCGTGGCATCATAACTATGTATTTCTTCTTCTTGATAATTACAGGCGGTTACGGATGAAAGAAGTATTGTAAACATAAGTGCCACCACCAACGACAAAAATATTTTACTTAACCTCATGCTACGCATAATAAACCTCCCTCGTAGAGTTTAACCGGAATGTACCGTTGTATAAGCAAACCAAAATCTAACTAACACTATTAGCAATATTAAGTATATTATTTGAAAATATTATTATAAGTTGATATTCGTTATTTTGTGTTTGATATTACGCCACAATCTCCGGGCTTAGCAGGCCGCGATATCTCCCGTTACGGCACAGTTGAGCGTTGTAAATTCCTATTATAACATCGGGCGATTCATTGCGGCCTTCGACTTTTACATTGTCCGGTTTAAATCCGATAAGCATTCCATTGTTGCGTCCCAAGCTTGTAAAAGGAATCATTCGGATTCGATTGTAAAAAGAATCATCGCGAACGGAGAGCAAAACAGTTAGGTCATCTTCAAGTCTTTCAGAAAATAAAATGACTAAACACTCGGGCAGAAGCGGTTTTATTTGTTCAAACTCCGCTATAATCACCGGTGATTGCGAAAGCGGGTCTTTCAGATTATGCCCGGTGTCAACCAGCGCGTCGAAATTACAAACATTTTCGCCGATCGAGATGTATACATTGCAAAGCATCTGCCGCTTCAATGTAAGACGCTCTGCCATTTTTACGGCGATTTTTATTATTATGTAACTCAAGAGTGTTCCAATAAGCACAAGCTGCCACGAAACAGAAAACCCTTCAAAATCCGCAAGAAAATAAACGGCATAAGGCAAATCCGTAAGAAAAAACAAAGCCATCCCAAGCCCGCCGACGGTAAACGAAATTACATACGCAACCGCCATCAGCTTAAAAAACGGCTTGAATCCTTTTGGGTGAAACGTAACCAAAACCCCCGCCGCAAGAATTACAATCGAAGCAAGCACAACATTAACAAACCTAAGGGGCGGCGCAATAATCAGCAGCGTATACAAAAGAGCCATCACGCCCGCGCCAAGCAAAAACCAAAGCGCGTTGCGCTTCTCGCGCATAACCTTAGACAGTACCCACAGCACAAATCCGTTCATAACAAAATTTACTAAAAATAAAATATCGGCGTACAAAATCATGCAAATCACCCGACACAAATATAAATCATCTGCGTGGTGTAATTTGTCAAATAAAATCCCCCCACATCATTGACGTGAGGGGATATAATTTCTGTTTGAAATCTAAAACTAATCCTGTGCCAAAAATCTTTCAATATCCATAAGCAATTTAACTTCGTCGCCCACTTTTCCGATGTTGCGGATAAATTGGTTTGCATAACTAAGCTTTGCGCTTGGCGGCGCGAATATTCTTTCTTCGGGAATTATCGCCGTTTCCTGAACAGCGTCAACAATCATTCCCAGCGTATAATCGCTGTACATAATAACGATAATGCAGGTTTCCTCGTCATGGTCTTTCGAGGGCTTGTTGAATCGTTTGCGTACATCAAGCACCCCGATAAGGTCGCCGCGCAAATTAATTAACCCTTCAATAAAGTTAGGCATTTCGGGAACTTTCGTGATGGGTGTCATTTTGATAATTTCTTTTACATAGGCGATTTCCACGCCGTAATCTTCGTCCTCAATGGCAAAGGTCAAGTATTGATCCTTTATTGTGTCATCGTGACGCTCTTCTTCCAGCATATTTTGTACAGTGGCCATAATTTGTTCTCCTCCCTTACTTATCAAAGAACCCGGCAACGTCAATTATTAAACTGATATCACCGTTGCCAAGAAGAGTACAGCCGCTTAGGCCTTGTACTTTTTTGAAATATTTCGGCATGGGCTTAACAACCGCTTGCTGCTGCCCGATAAGGTCATCCACCAACAGACAAACAACATGTTCGCCGTTTTCAAGCATAATCAGCGTACCTTCACAAATATCCGTAACCGCGCCTTCTATATTAAAGAACTCGTGCAAACGAACTATATTGAAAATTTCGCCGCGCTCGGTAATCATTTCGTTTCCGCTTGGGTCTGTGAAAAGATTCTCGGGTTGCGCTTTAAACGATTTGATAATGTTTGCAATAGGAATTGTGTATTGTGCGCCCGCAACCAAAACACTCATACCCTCTTGGATTGTTAGGGTAAGCGGTATTTTTAGTGTGAAAGTGGTACCTTCACCCGGCACCGAATCCACTAACGCGGTTCCGCCGACAACTTCAAGATTACTTGTTACAACGTCCATTCCTACGCCGCGCCCGGAAAACGCGGTAACTTGGTCGTTTGTTGAAAACCCGGGTAAGAAGATAAATTGCATAATTTCTTTATCTGTATATTCGTTGTCCGCTTTGGTGGTAAGACCATTGTTCTTTGCTTTTGCAAGCACTTTTGCAGTGTTTATTCCGCGCCCGTCATCTTTAATGGTAATAAGAACATCGCCGCCGGCGTTTTTCGCTTCAAGCAAAACGCGGGCTTTTGCGGGTTTATTTGCTTTACTGCGGTCTGCGGGTTGTTCCACGCCGTGGTCAATGGAATTGCGAATAATGTGCATAATGGGGTCGGCGATATGCTCGATAATATTTTTATCCACTTCGGTTTCTTCGCCTACGATATCCAACTGCACATCTTTATCAAGCTGGCGGCACATATCGCGTACAATGCGGTGCATTTTGAAAAACGTCGCAGAAAGCGGAACCATACGCATAGACATAACTGTCTCTTGCAGATTGGTAACGATTTTACGCAACTGTCTGGTTTCTCTGTGAAAGCTTTCAAGCTGCAAGCCTTCAAGCTCGGAATTTTGCGTAACCATTGCTTCGGAGATTACAAGCTCGCCCATCAAATTAAGAAGCGCGTCCAACTTGCTTACGTTTACGCTTATCATGTGGGAAGCCGCGCCTTTTCTGTGTGCGGTATCCCCGACCGCAGCATCTGACGGGGGCGGCGGTGGCGCAATTACTTCTTCAAGCACAACGGCTTCCTTCGCCGCAACCGGCACATCTTCGACGGGAGCGGAGACGGGAACAGCGGCTGCCTTTGCTTCCGGCGTGCCCAGTTCATCTAATGTCAGTTCTCTCAGGTATACCGTTTGACCGAGATGCTTATTGATATAATCGTAATCTTTGGAGCTTGAGAATTCAATCATGAAACCGTTTTTACGGATTATGGGTATGGTTTCCTCGTCAATAACGTCTTGCGGCTCGTGAGTTATATCCTGTGCGAACTCCTGCAAGTTGTGAACCAAGGTGTATGCACGGATATTCTCCATTTCACAGCCGTCTTGGAAGTGTATTCTGGCTCTGTACTTATGCATCATATCACCTGCCGTACTTGTTATTGGGGATGCCGCCGATCTTGCCACGGCCGGCTGTGCCGGGGCGCTTATGGTTGGTTCAGAGGGTTCTATTCCTTTAATTTGTTTTAAAAAATTACTTATAGTTTCTGCTAGTTCTGTTCCGTCGCCGTCTGCTTCGCGTCCGTCTTGGATTTTCGCAAGTTCTTCCTTAACAAAATCAGCACCGCTTAGAACATGGTCGGATAAGCGTTTATAGTCCAAGTTTTTCGGGTTATCCTCACGCAGATAGTAGAATAAATCTTCTATCGAGTGCGACACCCCTGCTATATTGTCGAACATCATCATTGCAGACGAACCTTTTATCGTATGCATTATTCGGAAAATTTCGTTAATTTGGTCAATATTATATTCCGATTCGGCTTGGACTATCGTAGACTCCAATTGGTCAACCAGGTGATTCATCTCGAAAATAAACATTTCGAGCATTGACTCTCTGTCGAAATCGCTCATCCAATATCACCTCTCTCTTTCACATTATATTAAACTATAAAAATATGTGAAATACAAGTAATTTTTTTATAACGGCTTTCGGTAAACCGCGGGTTTAATATATTGATACCCGGTACCGGCGTTGCTTATAGATTCCGAATGCCCTATGAATAAATATCCGCCCGGCTCGGTGATATCGAAAAATCGACGAACTACGCTGTTTCTGGTTTCGTTGTCGAAGTAAATCATTACATTGCGGCAGAAAATTACCTGCATGTTGTTTCTGAATGGGAAAGGGTCCATAAGGTTAATGCGGCGGTACATGATTTTCTTTAAAACACTGTCGGTCACTTGCGAAAATTGCCCGTCTACTTTTTTAAAATAATCGTTCCGCCACGCCGTCGGAAGGTTTTCCAATGCTTCGGTTACATATTTTCCCGCTACCGCCTTATCCAAAACTTGTGCGGAAATATCGGAAGCAAGCATTAGTGTGTCCCAACCGGGGCTCTTTTTAAAATATTCCTGCATCAAAATTTGAAGCGTCACCGCTTCCTCGCCCGAGGAACTTGCCGCGCACCACACTCGCGTATCTTTTTTCGCGCCGTATTTTTGCTCTAAATAAGGAAGCACTTCGTCGCGAAAATAATCGAAATGGTCTGTTTCGCGCATGAAAAAAGTATGGTTTGTTGTTATCTTATTCACAAAGCGCGTTAATGCTTCACCTGTTGTATCTTTAAGTAAGTAATCGAAATATTCGGAGAACGATGACATGCCCAGCTCTTGCAGGGTAGAACGCAGCCGCGAATGTACAAGAGTCTTTTTTTCGTCGCTTAACGCTATTCCGAATTTTTGCTTGATATAACTACGAATTTTATTAAACTCGTCAAGTGTCAGCTCTTTCATAAAGCCCCCTCAGCCTAAAGTTTATCTTATATCATACCACTACTTGTTAACAAAGCAAGTCTTTTTATAAAATTGCCAAAACCGCTAAATGCGCGGGATACGCGATATAAAACAGCCACTTAAAGTTTGCGCCGCGTTCGCCGTTGTAAAACGCAAAAAGCAAAACGGGAATTAAAGTTGTGGGGAGCAATAAAAGATGAATTGTCGGAATATTTGAAATTTCCCCGCGCAATAATAGTATCACGATAAAACTTTGTAACAATACGCAAAAAAATGCCATTACCGCAAGACGCAGTTTTTTATGGTTTACGGCATACATACAAAAAATAAAAGCTACACCCAACGCACCATAATCGGTTGTGAGCGCGTTCGCAAGCCACATAAAACCAATCACGGGGAAAAACGCAAAGATATCGAGCGTTTTTTTGTCGCCGCGAATGTATTCGTATGTAATAATCGCCGCGCCGCCAAGAAAAAGTGTGTAAAAAATATTTGTCTTTGCAAAAAAATTTATGTTTTCATTGAGCGCAAGGTCAAACGGAATTTCTGAAATCAACGCGAAAATTCCCAGCCGTGTTAAAAATTTTCCGCGATTTTTTGTGTGGCGGAATCCTTCCGCAATCAGATAAGCAAAAATAGGAAACGCAACCCGCCCAATTACACGAAAAAAATTAATCCCCGTCGGCTCGAACCCGAATGCTTCGGGAATAATCGCGCCAATGTGGTCGATTAACATGGTTATCAGTGCGATAATTTTTAATGTAAACGCGCTCATTGTCTATACATCCTGTAGCAGTTGCATCACTGCGTTAGTAGTTTGATTAGCTTGCGCAATCATTGAAATCGCCGCTTGATGCAAAACTTTTACCCCGGAGAGGAACATCATTTCGAGAGCCATATCTGCGTTACGTATGCGCGATTCCGCTTCGGTTAAATTCTCGGAAGATACTAAAAGACTTTCCGACGTAAATTCCAAACGGTTTTGCACGGCACCCAAAGTTGCGCGCACCATATTTGTGTGTGTTAACGCATCGTCTAAAATTTGCAAAAGCGGCGAAATATCATAACCGGATTTATGAAGAACACTAATAACAGGATTCCCTGCAACATCAAGAAGCCCCAGTGTTAAAGCATCCGTTGCTTCAATGTACAAACGCAGTCCCTGCCTCGCGTTCGCGCCGGTTTGAATCCACAAGCCTTCGTTTTGCGTTTCGAATGTTGGCACAGTTTCTTTCGGTGGAGTAATTATCGGCGGGTCTGTTGGAGCTTCGCGCAACCATACAAAAACTTCGCCGTTACGGTCAGTGATTACGTTAAATGACCTGTATTCGCCGCTTACATATAATAAAAACGACACTGCTTCACGAGGTTGCCAAATTATATCGTCAAAAGTAATTTTATATTCGGAAAGAGGATTTCCCGCTTCGTCAAAAACACCGCTGCGAATAGTTGGTGTGTTGCCGATAAATGATATGTTACCGTTTTTGTATGTCGTTGTGCCATGATTAGTAGTGGCACTTCCGCCGCCAATCCACCACTCGTTATGAATAATTTCTAAAACACCACCGGAAATTGTAAAATTTGCACCCATGCCAAACGGTGTACCGCTACCCCCTCCAACAGCTGCTCCATATACGCTGTACGGTCGGACAATACCGCCGGTCATATCTATAGTTCCGCCGCCAGATATTTGACCGCCGCCAATACCCGCACCCCATGTGCTGCCGGCATTGATAGTTCCTCCGTTTATTGTAATGTTACCGCCGGCACCCATAAAATTACCGGCAGCATAACCAAAGCCAATTCCTGCGCCACGTTCCGACTGCGCACTAACTGTACCGCCGTTAATGATTACTTCGGCACTGTTGAATGTTCCCCCTCCGATTCCCGCGCCGGCACTACCGGTTGTTCCGAAGGCTATCGCCTCAATATGGCCGCCGTTAATTGTGATTGAACCGCCGACAGCACTTCCGTTGCTTGTGCCTGTGCCCGCACCGACACCGCTTCCGTTACCAATTGCCGCGCCGCCGCCACTGCTTACGGCAGTGATAATGCCGCCGTTAATGATAATCTCTCCGCAATTTGCGTTCAATGCGCCGCCTATAGCGGCACCAAATCCGCCGGTATTACCACTGGTGAAAGCACTGAGTCTGCCCGTGCCGTTTATTGTTAATTTTCCGTCTGTTGTTTCAATCGCGGCGCGGTTATTATTCAGAGTTCTAATCCAATTGTCATTCACAAGCCATAAATTTACCGTTGAACCACGCATATCAAATGCCGCACCGGCACTTGTATCAATCCAAACATTATTCAAAATAACATTTGCGGTTGCATCCGGTGCAACTATAATGCGCTCAAGCCCGGTTAAGCCCGTGCCGTTAATTTCAATTATATGGTTGCTGTTTTCAATAAAAAGCACACCCAGCGAGTCAACACTCCATCCAGTGCCTACCGCATTAGGTGCGAAGTTTGAAGAATCAATAACCACAGTTGGCGCGGGCGGAGTGTCGCTAATCGAGGTAATTGCCGCGGGCGCGGACGAAGGTGAAGCCAACGCCGCAATTTCATTTGCAAGCTGCTGCGATGTCGGCAAAACAATGGGCGAGTTTTTTGCGAAATTGCCGTTTAACAAAGTTCGCGTGTTAAATTGCACTCTGTTTGAAAGAGAATCAATTTCCTCAATAAGTTGGTCAATTTCCCATTGAATCATTTCTCTGTTGGAATAAATATATGTATCATTTGCGGCTTTAACAACAAGCTCACGCATACGAATTATCATATCGTTTATGGTTGCAATGCCGCCTTCGGCAGTGCGAATTAAAGAAATACCGTCTTGCGCGTTGCGGAATGATTGGTCAAGACCGCGAATTTGTGCGCGCATTTTTTCAGAAACGGCAAGCCCCGCAGCATCGTCCGCGGCGGAATTTATACGAAAGCCGCTTGAAAGCCGCCGCGAAGCAGTGGCTTTCTTCGTGCCGATATTCGAAAGATTTCTGTGTGCGTTAATCGACGGTAAATTTGTTCTTATAACCATAGCAACACCTAATATTTTAGTTTGCTCTCAGAACTTAATTTACACTATCCTCCCCGTTTCTTCAAGCGGGCAAACCTCCATAAGTCTTGAAAAATAAATATGTACACGAAGCGTGGCGGATGCGTTGACGATGCTTGTCATTGCATTCACCTCTTCGTTTATTTTTTGTTTTTTATTTTTAAGTAAAGCCGAGGTCACGTGCCCTCGGCGGATGCCGCAACGTATATGAAGGTGCTAGCGTGAGCAGCGAAGCCGAGCCGGTACCGGAGCCCGGTGCGCTACCCCCTTATATGCGGTGCGGCGGGTAATGCAGTTGCAACATAGTCAGAGGTTAGAGCGGAATCGGTGCGGAGTACTCTGTTTCAAGGCGCGAAGTCCCTTTCGAAGTTGGCAAAACCCGTTCATAGCATAAAACGTCTGTTTGATTGTTGCAAATGCATAATATCCCATTGCGTGTAACTTGTCAATGCTTATTTCTCAAAAAAACAAATCTTTTCTGTCAACTTTGCAAATTGAAAAATATCCAGCGTTTCGCCGCGTGCTTGCGGATTTATTCCCGCTTCTTCCAAAGTTGCGGCAAGAGTGGTTTTTCCGCCGCCGATTCCTTCGGAGTCCAATGCGTTAAGAAGTGTTTTTCTCCGCTTTCCGAACGCGGCTTGAATTACCTGAAAAAGTTTTTCTTTGTCCGTATCTACACGCGGCGCGGGTAAAAGCCGCAATTGCACCACGGCGGAATCCACGGCGGGGCGCGGCATAAAACAGTTTGTAGGCACATTTGCAACAAGCCGGGCATCGGCGTAATACTGTATCGCTAATGTAAGCGAGCCATAATCTTTCGTGCCGGGTGCCGCGCTCATTCGCGACGCGACTTCTTTTTGAATCATCACCGTGATTGACTCAAACGGAAGCCCGCTTTCAAGTAACCGAAAAATTACAGGTGTTGTAATATAATACGGCAAATTTGCAACTACTTTTATGGGAGACAGAGGAGTCGTCCCTTTATCCCCTAGTAGCTCTGTCAAATCCACGCGCAAAATATCGCCCTGCACAATTGTAAAATTTTCGCCCGCAAACATTTCACTTAAAATAGGCACAAGCTGTTTATCAAGCTCTACTGCCAGGACATTCGCGCCCGCCGCAAGTAGAGCTTGTGTCATTCCGCCGATTCCCGGCCCGATTTCCAGTACTGTATCGTCCGCGCAAATATCTGCCGCAGAAATAATTTTTGAAAGCACATGACCATCAATTAAAAAATGCTGCCCCAGTTTTTTTTTCGCCATCAAACCATAACGCGCCGTAACTTCACGAACACCCGCCACGGTTGCCAAGTTTATCATTCAGCCCTCCGCAAATAATTCATGCCGAACCCTGCACCGAAAAGCACAAAGAAAACTCCCGTCGAGCCAATGGTTGTATCCGTTGCCATGCTGGACATAAAGTATGCGCATACTCCGCACAAAAGACCCAAACGTATACCGAAAGAAAAAATGTGTTCATCTTTGGATTTTATCAGCGAGAAAAAGGTTGTATAAAGATAAAGCCCGAACAACGCAACCAGCGCGATTGCGGAAATTGCACCGGTTGAAATCCATGTTTGAATTACAATGTTATGCGCCTTATCAACGATTACATAAGGTGAATCAAAAAACCTTTGCAGCGCACTTATTTCGTATTTCGGAAACTCATTTATGAAAGTATCGGGACCGCTGCCGACTGTTAACGCCCGCGGCGTAAACATTAACGGGAGCGAACGAGACCAAATATATCCGCGGCTGGAACCCCATGTTTCGCGCCCTTTAAAACCCCATGCGGGAATATCCCGCTGAAGGTCAATGCGCTGCCCTCCGGGCGCAGTGCCGTAAATTACTCCGTCATCATATGTCAGAATAAACGGAAATACCGAAAGATGATGATACAAAAACATATCCGCGTATTTTTCCATTCTTATTACCCTGTAACCGGGAATATCAAATAAATATTCGACGGGGCGTGCTTCCTCCGGCGGAAAAACCGTGCGGCTTAAAGGCGGAATTACATTTCCGTGCGCGTCGCGCACCGTTACCCAATCCACTATGCCAAGCCCTGCTACTTCCACGCTGAAAATATCGCCGTCTTCGCCAACAACCGTCATTGTGTTTCCTTCAAATATATAATCATTAATCGACGTTGTTTCGGCACGAATAGCTTGAGCCATCCGGTCAAAAATAGTCACTTCAAAGAACGCCGCAGACATTATCATAAAGACGACAAGCACCGCGCTGACTCCGCCGACCGAAAGCGCGATAATTTTTGATAATTTTCCCGACCGGCATACAAGCGTTAAAATAAGCACGCCCACTGCAACGGCAATTCCTACATATCCGCCGAGTGAATCACTCGCTGCAATCCCAAGAAGCATCAATACGCCCGCAAACAAAAAAATGGCGTTTACATATTTTTTTCCTTTGTAAGTGATTCCCGCAAGCAATAAAACAGGGCTTATCATAGCGGTATATTTTCCGTAAGTGTTCGGGTTAAACAATGTGCCGTGCGCCATGTCAAACCGCGGATTAATCATCGTCCTTTGTGGCAACATTTCGCCGTTAATTTCAACCAGCTCCGACATTTGCGGTACGGTCAAGGTTATTAGCCATTTTGAAAAATCCGTAGTGAAAAAGTCGCGCCCTGTCCAGTGAAACCATCCCTGCCCAAGAAATCTAAACTGGCTAACGCCAATTAATCCCATTATAATAGAAGAAAAAGCCAGCCCGAATAAAAGCATTTTCGCATTAGAAGTATCTCTTACAAAATACATCGCTGAAAAAAACACAACAAAATAGGCGAGCCACATAAAAGCACCCTCGCCGCGCGCATACGTACCAAACCACGCCGTAAATGTATACTCTGAAGCAATAGCAGAAATTAATACAGATACAAGATACACCAACGAAATAAAAATAGGAGGTCTGCTGAAAAACTCTTTGAAATCGGGCTTTCGCGCAGACGTAACCCAATCACCCACAACGCAAAAACCAATCACAGCCGCAGCAAAATAAACAAACAAACCTTTCCAATACGTAAATAAATCAATAAAAAATCTCTTGTTTGGTGAACCAAGTGACGGAAAATCCCGCTCCGGAAAATAAGGTATAAGCTCGGGCGGCAACTGCCGATACGCAAACTGCACAATAAGAGGCATAATTGCGACAACCGCTATTAAAAATATTCCAGTTACCTTTTCAATAAAAGATTTCTTTTTCATTTGCAACTCCTGTTATAAAATTTTTCATTATTATATCACAAAGAGGTGACTTAATGCGAATTTTTGGAAAGCAACTACTTTTATTTATGCTTACACTTGTAATTAGTTTTACGTTTCTGGGAATTATTTTATCGCGCGGGGTGAGGAATTTTTTGGCGGAGCGGCGTGCAGCAGAGCTTGGAAATTTGGCGCGGCGTGTTGCAGTTTCGATGGAAAATTTTTCGGAGTACGGGATGTTTAATTTACATTTGCTTGGGCGCGAGATACAAAATATTCACAGCTACACAGACGCGACCGTGATTATTTTAGACGCGGATTTTAATGTGTTTGTTGCGCATGGATTGCCGCACGGAGCGGTTGCGCGGATTTACACGGCGGAGCTTGCGCCTGTTATGTACGGCGAGTCGGTGACGTTTTTCGGTACGTCGAATCATCCTTCGTTGGAGCCTTTGCTTGTTGTGGCGGAGCCGTTTTGGCTGGGCGGCGAGGTTGCGGGCGCGGCATTGGTTGGGTTTTCAATGGCGGAACTTGAAGCGGCAACTTCCGAAATGTACCGCGTCATGTTAATCGCGCTTGTGTTTGCGGCGATTTTGGCGTTTGTCCTGCATTATTTTTCAAGCAGTGCGATAAAAAACAATGAACTGGAAAAAAGTTTTCAGGAGCAAGAAAGAATCCGTAATATGTTTATAGCGAATCTTTCGCATGATATTCGTTCGCCGCTGACATCCATGCGCGGATTTTTAACGGCAATCGAAGACGGAACAATCGGTGTGGAAGAACAGCCGTATTATATTCGCATTATTTTAGACGAATCCGAGCGTCTGATTAAGCTTTCAAATGATATTTTGGATATTCAGAAAGACCACGAAGTTACGTTGCAAAAATCTGTTTTTGATATTAACGATTTAATTCGCAAAACAATTATCGGTTTTTCGCGCCGCGTTTTAGATAAAAGGCTAATGGTAACAAGCAAGTTCGCACACCCCGTAGATTTAGTTGAAGCAGACGAAGAAAAAATTCGCCGGGCTTTGTATAATTTAATTGATAACGCCGTAAAATTTACACAGGAAGACGGCGAAATTACAATAGAAACGACAACTACGAAAAATAAAGTTACGGTATCCGTATCCGACAACGGACGCGGTATGACCGCCGAAGAACAAAAATATATTTACAACCGTTTTTACAAAGGTGACCCGTCTCGCGGCGAAGACAAAATGGGAAGCGGGCTTGGACTTTCCATAGTAAAAACATTTATCCGCGCACACGGCGAAACTCTTACAACGGAAAGCTCGCCCGGTAAAGGAAGTATCTTTACGTTTACATTGCCTGTTGCAATAAATTAATTTTTACGCCACAATATATGTAAGACACATGGGAGGTGTTATCATGAAGGGAACAGCCATAAAGATGGTTGAAAAATTGCTTAATGCAAAAGCCAAAGACAATCCGGTTTTGCAAAACGCAATTAAAATTAAATTAATGATGAAAGGAATACCGATTCAAAAGCTGGATGCAGCAACACCCGACGATACTGCAATGATTGCAAAAATCAAAGAAATTTCAAAAGAATATGGAGTATCAGTCGACTATTTAATGAATTTACGTTCTATTTGTTCTGTTAAAACCACCGTGCAGGAAGTTGTTGCAGATTTATTATATCAGCTTGCCGGTTTTGAAACTAAGATGATTGTATTTTTCGCTTCTCGCGTAACGTTCGAGCCGAGCGAAATAAGCAAGCAAATACAAGATGCGTTTCCGCAAAGCGTTGTATTCGGATGTTCCTCGCACGCAGAAAATTTTAACGGAAAAACACAAACAGCGTCTGTATCAGCCATGGTGTTTAATTCTAATGTTATCGAAAGCGCGAAAGTGGAAGCCCTTGAAAATCTTAGCGACGGAATAAATGTTCAGCCTGCCTTTGACGCTTTTGACGTGCATTTCGGAACTCCGATGTCATCCGTCGATTACAGCGAATTTGGCGGCATTGTTTTAGTTGACGGTCTTTCTCTAAAAGAAGAAGAAGTTATGGATAAAATTGGCGTTAAAACAAATATCATGTTCACGGGTGGCTCCGCCAGCGACTCACTAAATTTTAATTCCACCTATGTATACGCAAACGGAAAAGCATACACGGATGCCGCGCTTCTTGCCGTATTTAAGACGAAAAACGGCGTTGATTTCATAAAAACGCAAAGTGTTGATGTCACAGATGTCACCCTAACCGTAACAAAAGCCGACACCGCAAAAAGAGCCATCATCGAGTTTGACAACAAGCCTGCCGTTACCCGCTATGCAGAAGCACTAGGGGTTTCCTGTGAAGGTGTGGACGCACACTTCTTCGGAAACCCGCTGGGACTTGTTATCGGCACAGATGTTTTCGTTCGCAGTTGCCAAAAAATAGACGGTGAAACCCTTTATTTGTATTGCAATGTCCATGAAGACACAACCCTCAATTTATTAAAGATAAAAGACATTGTCCCCGATACAAAATCCGTAGTGCATGATAAATTGAAAGAACTCGGCTCAATAGCCGGCATTTTAGATTTCAGTTGTGTATTGCGCACAATGCAACTTATCAACGACGGGAAAACCGAAGCTTACGCAAACATTTTCAACGGCATTCCCACCTCAGGTTTTTCTACCTATGGCGAGGAATTCCTCGGTCACATAAATCAGACTTCGACCATGCTTGTATTTAAATAAAATATAGGGGAGTGTTACCGCTCCCTGATTTACATATTCCGTCACTTGTTGCCGTTTTTAACGAAATTTTATTCTTCGTTAGAAAGTATCAACCCCCGCCAAGTGTCCAAACAAAAAAAAGCCTTGTAACATGTGCAGTAGCCCAAAAATCACGTGAAATCACCTCCCGGTGTGCGTGAACATAACAGCCCTCGCGCTTTATTGTATGCGGTAGGGGTTGTATGTGTGAATACGAACATAATATCTATGTAGTCGCTTTGCTGTGTTTCGTGTACACTTATTATTCAGAAAAGAGGATGCGTTATGTGCAAAAAAGTTTTTATTTTTCTAATCGGAATTTTTCTTGCGGCGTGCGGCGGGCCTGTGACCGAAAGTAAAGAATATGTAGGAGAAAATTATATTTATGTAACGGAAGAACCGGAAGAGCATTACGAGCCGGAAATTTCGCACGAAGTTGAAGAAATTTGCGAGACCAACATTTATGAAGAAGAACCGTTACACGATGAGCCGGAAGAAGAATTTGAAGAAGAATACGAACCGGAGCCGGAACTTGAACCGGAAGAAGAATATGAACCTGAACCCGAAGAAGAATCCGAACCCATCGAACAAACACTCATAAGCGATGAATATTTTGTCGCGCAAACGGTTAAGCGGTTTATAGAAATTATAACAGTTCAAGATGGGGCGTTTGATATAGACGTTTTGCTTGAAACAGCAGCGGAAGCTGAAGATTCACTTGCGCAAATGTCTTTGGATTTTAACGCGAAAATGATTTCCGATAGTGGTGGCAAGGAAACTTTGCTTTCGACAAGCATGGAAATGGGCGGTTGGCTTAGCGGAATTACATTGCCCGTAGCGGTTTACACATTAATTCGGAGCGGCGAAACCGTGGAATCTCGTATATATTTAGGCGATGCCGAGCTTGCGCCCGAAACAATTCATACATTTGGGCTAACTCATTATCAACAGATTGGCGCGACGGATTTTCGCAGAATTATTAATGAAGCATTATCGCAAGCTCCGGAAATTTCGTCCGAGTTGTTTGAAAATTTTTTTATAATAATTGAGCAATCTGACGAGCACACATATATTTTGATACAAGAAGCCGTACCTATTGTAATTGAACTACCGGATTTTATCACAGATATGCTTGGTTCCGGAAGGATTTTCTATGATAAATTAAGAATTGAGCTTTGGATTGACAAAAACGAAAATCCGGAACGCTTTTTAATTTTATTTAATTCGGAATACTGTGCCAAAACATACACGAGCATTCTTTTTACAATTAACGCAATCGGAGACGCGGTGGAGATTACGTTGCCACAGGTTTCTTGAGGGTGAGATATGTATGAAAATTGCATGACTAAGGAGTGTTATAATGCAGCTAACTCTACACGTAACAAACCAATGTAACATCCGTTGTAAGTATTGCTTCGTTGCCCGCGGGCCGGAGCGCATGCCGCTTGAAGTTGCGAAAGCGGCAGTTAATCTTGGCATGAAGGACGTTAAAACAACAGGGATTCTTTTCTACGGCGGCGAACCGCTTTTAGAGCGGCAGCTTATTTATGATACCGTAGAATATACACAAGCTTTAAAAAAGGAAACGGGGCATACTTTTTATTATAAAATGACAACGAACGGCGTGTTGCTGGACGAAGAATTTTTAAAATTTTCGCAAAAAATAAATTTAACAATCGGGTTTTCGCACGACGGGCCGGTGCAGGATGAATGCCGTGTTTTTCACGACGGCGAAGGAACAGCCGCCGTGCTTGATGAAAAAATTCCGTTATTGTTAAAATACCAGCCCTACGCCGTGGGAATGAGCGTAGTTGACCCGACCACGGTTCATAAAGCGTCAAAAATAGTAAAATTTTTGTATCGTCGCGGCTTCAAGTACATCACAATAAATATGAATTACGACCCTGCCGCGACTTGGACAAAGGAGCTTCTTGCCGTTCTGGAAAGTGAATATGAAAAAATTGCAGATATGTATGTTCGTCTAACGAAAGCGGAAGAAAAAATTTATCTTTCGGCTATCGACGTGAAAATCCTATCACATCTGAAAGGCGAAAAATATCATTCCGACAGAAAGTTGATGTCGAAAAATCAACCTTCCATTGCGCCTGACGGAAAAATTTATCTCGGTTCGCGGTACTTGAACGAAGAATTTTTCCAAATCGGTGATGTTTTCAACGGAATCGACACCGAAAAGCAAAACTACTTATTTGAAAAAGGCGACGAAATTCCATCGCAGTGCCGCGAATGCGCAATTCTCCCGCGTTGCAATTACGCTTATGGTAGTATGCGTCTTGACGGCGAAAATATTATTCCCGATATAACCGGCTTCCAATGCGCACACGAGCAATTGATTACACCCATCGCCGACCGCGCCGCCGAAAAATTATTCAAACAAAAAAGTGCAATGTTTATTCATAAACATTATAATGAAATGTATCCTGTGATGTCACTGGTTGAAGATATAGGGGTAGTGTAAACCGTTCTATGAAAAAAGGCTAACTGCCGAACTCGAATGTGCGAATAAAAAAACAAAAAGAAAAAAGCAGGTTTAACGCATTAAGGGGCATTGCCGTTGTAAAAAAAACAG
>Ga0131853_10009777_pt1 | contig 17544 bp, 8 predicted proteins | sample TergutLab28metaG_FD_92764 | JGI IMG/M metagenome (GOLD analysis project Ga0131853, IMG submission 92764) | Labiotermes labralis P1 segment gut microbial communities from Petit-Saut dam, French Guiana - Lab288 P1 (version 2) (version 2) | ecosystem: Host-associated > Arthropoda: Insects >... | reverse complement strand
TACCAGAGGCTGTGTAATACAATTTTGATCTCCTGATGATGAGCAAATGTGCTCGAAACATGTAGAGGCATGAAATAAAACTTATTGTGCATCAAGTTGGTTAAATACTGATATAAATATACTGAGATGCACGGTCAACAAAACGTCAAAAAAAAAACAGTGTTAGTAATCTATAACATCCGTCAAAATTATGTAGGTTTCTCAACCTCTGCTTCAGGCAGATAATTCAGTACAAGAGTTACCTGCATTCTGTACCTCGGAAAACAAATTAATTCGATACATGCAAAACAAAGGACACAAGCAGCCATGAAATATCGAAGACACATTGCTGTTAACAAAGAAACATAACTTTGCCTTAAATCATACATTTCGATTTATAAAACTGAAAATTTAACAAAGAAAAAGCAATTAATTGTAACAAATCCAGAATAAACGCGCAGCTACAGACGAAACCCAAAACGTAAATGTGCGCATAGAGTAACAAATTTAGCGCGTTCGCTCGCATTTCTTTCATTATCTCGAAACACATTTTAGACTTTCACACAGTAGCGGTTGTGACAAGAATTTCAATAGTCGAATTAAATATAATTCAAATGCATGTCAAAAACTAATTTCAGCGGAGAAAACTCTTGTCATATTTTTATCAAGATTATGAGGATTCGGTAACGTTCCGAAAAATATTTTAGTGATGTTTACCATACATGTTCGAAATGAAACAACCAGCGAAAACATTTAAGACTTGAGGAAGACGTATGCTGAAACATAAAGTATGTGTTTCATTCGTCTCTGCTAACACTTTTTCGAATATTTACCAAGTGTCGACCGAGTAGCTCTCAGAAAAGCGTGGACTCGTATACCCTCATGTAAAGTGGTCGTTAAAATTGTTCATCTTAAATAAAAATTGATATGGTCCAACAAACTCAGATTTCATCTACATCCGCTCAGAAATTCTACAGTTGTTTTACGCGTCAGATAAAGGGACGATGAGAGATGGTGATTCTAATACGCGATCCGCAGGTTTGTCAATGCTGCTCACAACAGTTTCCTTAATTGTCTCTTCTCCCATTTCCTACACCCACGTGTCAACCCACCCACGTCATGATTTGTCGCAACGTCTGTCTCCACTTTGGTGTGCAGTGACGTTGTCTGAGCATAGAAGTGAAGAAGGTTTAAGTTGTGACGCTGGGTGTTCAGCTGAATAAAACTGATATTTCTTGTAATTCTTCTCAAACCACATGCCTGGTTTTAACAGAAGATAATGTCATTTGGTAGTGCAGCTCCGAAAACATGGTACAAAAAATTCTGTTTCTCTCAGACTTATGAAGAAAGCGCTTCTATAGTCACAAATATCACCGCAATGGGTGCCTGAGCCGAAGGTGTATGAAAGTCGGTTCTTCCTACATTGCTCAGTTTGACTCTATTTGAAACTCTCTGATTATTAACTTCAGAATGTGCGGAACATAAAGTGGCGTGGTGACACTAAATGGTGTTCATTTAAGCCAAGTATTGGTCATATAACAATAATAATAATAATAAATTGCACTTGCACAGAGAACTGAATTATTATTACATACGTGCATGGACACATACATATATACGTACATTACATGCATGCATACGTCCAAAAACACTTAAATACATATGTACATATATACATACATACGTTACACACATACATACATACATATATACATACATACATACATACGTACATACGCACATACACACATACATACATACATTACACACACACACACACGTGTGTGCACAAACCTGCACACATGCACACTTACGCATTATGTTGCGTGCGAATATGCGGCCACGCTGGCTCGCAGTCAGGTCATTTAAAGCCGTCCAATCTGATAGCATGGAGTTACATAGAAAGTCGTTCGGTAAAAAAAAGGAAGTGTAAAGTTTACCAAATGACAAAGGTGGAACACAATTCCTGATGATTAAACGCTTTCTTTGCAGCAGTCATCAGCAAAGATATGAAGCGTTTATAAGTGCAGGAAGTGATAAGGAAAAGAGATGAACACACCTAACCAACTGTACACTCTTAACACTCAATTTACGTCCAGTCTAAGAGGAAGAAATTTTCCGCTGAAGTGAAATTGGAAACGGAAGCTTTCGTTCCTAGCCTATACAATCGAGTTCGTTTATCTGCCTTTCATCTGTTAATAGAAGAGAGACTGAAAAAAGAGGAAAAAACACCGAAAGTGTTGCTGCTGCTGGAAAGGGTGCAAAGAAGAGCAAAACAATTCCACTCGAAAGGGGGCAATCTTGTATAAATAAAAGATGACGACATTAAAGCAGGAAAGAAGCAACTTCTAATGGCAATAGTGTATCATCTGTTAATTGAATAACTTAATATTGTATGTAGATAAACATTATACCAAGAAACAAACCATCAATAACTTACTTTATTGCAGCTGCATGTTAACATATAGCAATGTAAAGAAACGTGGTTATAGTAGTGGTGGTGGTGGTGGTGGTGGTGGTGGTGGTGGTGGTGGTGGTGGTGGTTGTGGTGGTGGTGGTGGTGGTAGTAGTAGTAGTAGTAGTAGTAATATAATAGTAGTAGTAGCAGCAGCAGCAGGAGTAATATCAGTAGTGGTGTTTGTAAGAGTAGGAGAAGGAAGAGGAGTAGAACGTGGAAAATTTTTCTGTTATGTAACGTCATAATTAATCATAAGAGGAATTTTACTACCTACCTTATCGAAATCTTTTCAGAAAAATAATGTTAATATATATAAAATAATATATTGTCATATTTCGATGCATAAAGAAGCCCAAACATTTTTGTGCGGTACATAAACACAAACTACTAACTTACTTACTCCATGGTGCAGAGTCCTTCTTGAGAAGCTAACTGGTTTGCAGCTAGTCAATAAATTCCCCACATTTCACGGAACCCGAAGGTTCATTACCGCACTCACAAGCGTCCGTCACCTATCTCTATCCTGGGCCCACCCAATCCAGTCCATATACCCACATCCCACCTCCCGGAGATCCATCCTAATATTATCCACCCATCTACGCCTAGGCCTCCCCAGTGGTCTTTTTTCCTCTGGCTTCCCCACCAAGACCCTACACACACCACTCTCCTCACCCATACGCGCCAAATGCCCAGTCCATCTCATTCTTCTCGATTTTATCACCAGCACAATATTGGGTGAGAGGTACAAATCATTTAGTTCCTCGTTATGCAATCTCCTCCATTCCCCCGTTACCTCGTCCCTGCTAGGTCCAAATATTCTCCTCAGCACCATGTTCTCAAACACCCTCAGCTTCCTTCCCTCCCGCAATGTTAGCGACCAAGCTTCACACCCATACACACAACAGGCAAGATTATAGTTCTATATATCTTGATCTTTAAATTTTTGGATAGCAACCTGGAAGACAAAAGGTTCTGTACCGAAAGATAGCAAGCATTTCCTGACCTTCATCTGCTCTTAATATCTTCCGCAATAGAATTTTGATTTGTTAAGGTTATTCCGAAATATTTAAACTCTTCCACCCTCTCGAAGATACTATTATCAATCCGTACACTCTGAATTCTTCCTGCATTCTGATCCCGAGACATGATCATGTACTTAGTTTTATCAGCACTTACTTCCAGTCCAGTCTCCCTAGTAGCAGCTACTAAAGCTTCTGCATTTTTCCTTTAGAGTATGTATGCTTCCTCCCAGTATATTAACATCGTCGGCATAAGCCAGAAGCTGATGTGTGCCATTTAGTTTCAAGCCATAATACAAACTACTCACTTTATAAATAAAAAATTGTTACATTTTAATATTATATTTCGAGGTGTTACTGCTAGCGATTTGGCTTGTCAGTGAATGACATTTTGCATCAGAAATACGTTATACGCTTTAACAGGGTTTTAATAATTAATAAAACTGCTTTATTTTGTTTCCTTCTGTGTCTTTTTCTTGTCTTTCTTCTGTTTTCTGCAGACCTTTATAGATTTTTATCAATACTGATTTTTTAAATGATCAGTATGCTGTCGTTAGCACGTACACACAAATAAAGAAATGTAACCGAAATTAACCGAACGATTAAGTGATTTTATACAGTTTCGATAAAGCTGCTCTACGTACTTTTTTAAAGTTAATTTAATTCAAACACAACATGTTCATATGAGGATCTAAACAAGTACGTTCATTCAAGGGTTTTTTACACGACAAACAATTTGCTACTTCAATGAAGGGCTAAATATTACGAGTGACTTCAGACAGGAAGATGTAATAAATATGCGCCAGAAAGGTATTCAATATTATCGTATACACGCCTTAAATATAAAAATTGTTATCTGCCATCAAAATGCCTATGCAGAGTATTCGGGGCAGATGTAAAGCAACAAGAATAAACGAGCTGAACTTCAGCAGCAAAAGCCCTACTTATTCATTATCATCTGCCTCACACTGTAAATAAAATAAAACACATAAACCATATGGTCCTGAAACATGTATAACGTATAACGAAATGACATAAACCATCTGGTCCTGAAAACTGTATAACAGATATTGAAATGACAAAACAATCTGGACCTGAAACCTGTATAATACGTAGTGAAATGACATACACCATCTGGACCTGAAATCTGTATAGCAGATACTTAAATGACAAACACCATCTGGATCTGAAACCTGTATAATACGTAGTGAAATGACATAAACCATCTGGACCTGAAAACTGTATAACAGATACTGAAATGACAAACAACATCTGGACCTGAAACCTGTATAATATATACTGAAATGACATACACCATCTGGACCTGAAATCTGTATAGCAGATACTTAAATAACAAACACCGTCTGGATCTGAAACCCGTATAATACGTAGTGAAATGATATAAACCATCTGGACCTTAAAACTGTATAATACGTACTGAAATGACACAAACCATCTGGACCTGAAAACTGTATAACAGATACTGAAATGACAAACAATATCTGGACCTGAAACCTGTATAATATATACTGAAATGACATACACCATCTGGACCTGAAATCTGTATAGCAGATACTTAAATAACAAACAATGTCTGGACCGGAAACCTGTATAAAATATACTGAAGTTACATAAACCATCCGGTCCTGAAAACTGTGTAACAAATACTGAAATGACAAAAACCATCTGGACCTGTAACCTGTATAACAGATACTGAAAAGGCAATACCATCTGGACCTAAAACCTGTATAGCATATACTGAAATTACATAAACAATCTGGTCCTGAAACCTGTATGACAGATACTGAAATGACAAACACCATCTGGACCGGAAACATGTACAACAGATATTGAAATGACGTACACAATCTGGCCCCGAAAACTGCATAAAAAATACTGAAATGATCCACTCCTCTCCTTCACAATTTATCTATTTCTCTTCACTCTTCAACTCCTCCGAAAAGTTGTGTAACAATGATAAGGCCGAACTTAGTGGTAAGAAAAGAATGGAATAAGTTTTGAAGAATCGATAACAATGCTTGTAACCTGCTACAGCATTCACGTGTTGTATTATACATTTGACAGAAGACGCTGTGAAATATGATTGTCCTATTATGAGCAGAGATACGAAACACAACTGAAAACACAAGGCGCAGCGGATGATAAGCGATAGAAGAACTGGTGGTGATGTCTTATTCGTTACACCTGCTGTTTCTTAATTAAGAGCCTGATTCAAGCATGGGAAAACTGTTTTATGAATTAATAAGTGTACATTTAATTTGCTGTATGCTTCAAAATATGTCATTTTTTTAATGCAGGAACGTTATGGAGTCTTCACCTCTTACGTAAGTTACACTGACATTGAAAGAACGGTTTTCAAGTTCCTTTGCTTCAAGAACAACGCGTTTACGTTCAATCGATTACCAACAAAAACAATAAAGTTTACCTTGTTTTGAGATGTGACAGCTGCACCATAGTAGATATTGACCGATATTCCGCGGTAATATACTACCCGTATGTTCTACCTTGAAGCTGCTGCAGGCAGTACGTTCCCAAATACATGGAATACAATAGTTATAGCTGAGATACTATCTCAGCCGGGCAATAACTTCCCCACCTACAGTGTAAATTGAAAGTCCCAAGACAGTGCCTCCGCAATTAACCGGAGACAGTTGACTCTACACTTTTCAATATATTTCCTTAATCCAGTCTAATATCGTCCCCTCTTTATGTTTGTGGTAGTTTGTGCCCTTCAACATTCCAGATTAATAGTTGGCAAGTATTTCTTGTGTCTCTATCCTTACTACATGTAAGACGCATTTCATCTTCCTTTATTCGTCCGCCCTAATAATATTGCAAATTACGGAGTTTCTCGCTGTGCCATTTTCTGCATCCTCTTCTTATTACCCATCTCAGATGCTTAAGCACTGTCCGTTTATAAAACACTTCATTGTATAAGGTGTACAGACCTTAAACTGTGTTTTTTTTTTAAATAGGAGATCAAGTTTCACGCCTGTGTAAAATAAGATGTAATATTACATATTTTACTTTGCAGGTGGAAACTTCAAAACATAATTGCCCGCCAAATTTTAGGCTTCTCAAGAATGCTAGTATGGTGTTAGGTGTAATTTTGGAAAGGAACCCACGCACATAAAACTGCTTTTAGTTAGAGTATGCTGAACTTGGTTCATAAAAACATTTGGAAAAAAAAAACTAAAATGACGTAACCGCAACAGTAGTCGGCCATTGTTGCAAATACCTCTGTTTCGTGGCTCTAGAGTAAATAAATGTAATAACCAGTTATTGAATATAGATGCTGCACTTGTCTGTGGTTTACTTTTCTTTGCACGTAAACAATCAGATGTTACTGTTGTATAAAGCGGAATTTTTAACATTAAACATTATAATTGTGGATCATCTTAGCTGCACAAATAAATTTCACGTATTGTTGAGTAACTGTCATGTACGTAACACTAAATCAATAATGTAAGATAATCTAACAGAAATGCAATTCTTTATCCTTGGTACTTACACTCAGTGCGACGGAAACAGAACCTTATCCTTGTTTGAATAAGTTTCTGATTCTCTGTAATTCTGTCCAATTTAAATTAAATCTTTGTAGCCTTTAAATCAACTTGTAACATCACCATCATCATCGCCATTATCATCACGATCACCGTACAGAATTCAGCTTTTGACTTACTCCTTCCATAAGCATTCAAAAGTGTTCCAGCCATCCTTTCTTACAGGCGGCTATTAACATATCCTATCCTTAGGTTTATACTAATACAGAGGCTCCAATATTCGGACTGCAGACACCTTTAAATTATTCTGTCCGTTCATTTTGATTGAATTTTATTGTCGTCATTCGTTTCAGAGGTACTAAGGCAATGGAGAACTGCAATTACACAAATGATTTATCCTACCAATTGTCTGCAAATATCTACTACCTACCGAATATCGCTATGTTAGATTTTCTTACAAACCACAAGTACAGGAGACAAACTAATGGCTCCATTAGGACTGCAGACCTTCTTATTGCACTCATTGTAGCTATCAAATAATTCAGAAGAACCATTAATTCCGTCATCTAAGTCAAGTGTTTTCGACAACTCACTGTGTTTTTTTCTTCATCCTTCCAAATGTTGAAACCATTCGGAATGACGATTAAAGGAGAAGGATTGAAAAGGTTTATTTTTTCATCCTCTGACTATCGTCTCTACATCCCTCGATGCAAGTCATCAGGGTGGAGGGTGTGCTAGGGTAATCTTATCGGATGTTAGAACCGATACTGCTAGGAGATAAATCCCACAAATCCACCTGAACTTTCTCTCTTTTTCTTCCCTTCACATAGTTCCTGTCACTGGACGCAGCTAACTGTTTTGAATGTGTCTGAATTCGTTTGCTTCAATTTTTTCTTTCAACGTTTTTTGCAAGTATTCTAAATATCTCCTTCTTTCAATCCTTCTCTGTTTTATGCAGTGATCCAGTCTCTCTCTTCTTTCATCTACGCCAAAATAGATTCTATAGGTCAACGTCACCAAAATCGGAGTCCACGAATCCCATCTGTACTGGGTAATTTTCAACCCAAAAATTTATAGACATTCCATCCAACACTCTCTCGGAAAGATACAGTTAACATCTGTAAAAATAAGTTACTATGATTACCGCATATAATGCGACTCACAACAATATGTCCATAGCAAGAACAGAAGTTTCAAGTTTACTGAAGTGAAAATTATTATTGTAAACATTTTTTCGCAAATAGAACTTTTGGGTACGTGACGGGGATGGGAGAGTACAGAAATGCCTTCAGAGTTTTTATGGAGAGTACTAAAGGGAAGACGTATGCCCATTTGTAAGGATAATATTAAAAAAGGTAAATCAGTCCCGTTACAGGCCTGGAGTGGCCCAGATGGTTCCAGGAAGTTAAGGTTCCCAGATTTCATGACAACAGCATAGGATGGTGTAAGGTTGTCAGCCTTACGCACCGGCCGCTTTTACCCCCAGGAAATGCTCCTGGTACTCATTTCTTTTACAGGCTGAGTCGAACCCAGGGCCATAGTGCGATCGGAAGGATTTTATGTCAACGAAAATTTCCAATGACACCAGCTGGAATCGAATCAACGACCTTCCGATTTGTAACACAGCACCTTAACCACTGTGCCAACGCGGTCCCAGGATAATATTAAAAGTGGTGTTAAAAATAGGACGGAACTGCATGGACTGGGTCCACCTCGCTTATAATAGGGATATATGGCGAGCTCTTGTGAACGTGGGGATCAGTCTTCGGGTTCCAACAAATATGAACTTCTTTACTGTCTCAGGACCTATCAGCTTCTCAAGAGGGATTCTGCTCCATGGAGTTGGTAAATTCGTGTAGTCACTGAGACATCTTTCTTGAAAATCACATGTATATTACGAAAGTTTAATCTCTTCTAATTCGAAATCCTGAATAAATATAACTTTAGGAAATGACTACAACGTCTTTAAGACCTAAGATAAGCAAATGTTTAGTATTTCTCTAATTTCATACAACACGTCCCTTAGGTCAATTGTGAGCAGTACTCAAGTAAGTATCCCCGTAAAGACAGGACCAGCAAGTCTGCCGCCGTACAAAAAGTTGAGAAGTAGGGACAAGGAAGTGACGAAAGTTACTAGCCATCACAAAAAGATGTAAAGAAAATTATATTCACAAGTAAGATTGTCGACGAAAGCTAGGATGACAATGCTCGTAGGAAATCTGTATCCGAGGTGGCAGTTTTGCTGTTTAAAAACAGACATTGGTATAGCAACCACATTTGCCGGACAGTTAATCCGCTTCTAGTCCCGAGATATGTAACATGTAACATCACTTATGATGAAGGAAACAAAACTAATTCCGAACTTTTCTACAGTTTTGTAGCGGCGCACTGTGGGTGTTGAATCGCACATTGAATTTCTTCATGTAAGTGTGTGCAAGATGATGTGTATTGAACCGTGCATTGTTGTGATAACTGAAGAATAAGAACCAACTAGATGCTAATTATTGTTTTATTATACTTATGATAGGCTCAACATGTTTCGTGCACTGCTATGCCCATCATCAGGAGCTCACGACTATAGTGCTAATTACCACATAGGCCGTCCGGTTCTTGGGTTGCTGTTGGTTGGACCAACAGCAACCCAAGAACCGGAGGCCCATATGGTAATCAGCACTATAGTCGTGAGCTCCTGATGATGGGCATAGCAGTGCACGATACAAGTTGAGCCTATCATAAGTATAATAAAACAATAACTAGCATCAAGTTGGTTTTTATTCTTCATTTAAGTGTGTACATTTTGTTGGTCTCTTTGCAACAATTACATCACAATGCACAGAGCGAACAATGTAAAATTCTTTCCTATTACTTTACATTCTGCCCTGTTTGGTGTACTGTTAGGACATGCACCTCATTATGCATTAAACTTCACCTCACATCACCCTCACAAGCCTACTCCTTCCCCTCTCCAAAAGAAAGCCTCACTCTGTACTCTTCCAGAACGCTTTTCTTTTTTCCCTTGTTCCATGGTAGGGAAGAATTCCGGTGCGCATTGTTTGAGGATGCTGTGGCGACTACCGCAATCTCCCCTCAGAGCGCCATTATTCCAGATAGCTGAAATTGTCCTCCAGTGATCTATAACAACCGGAACGCACACCTCGTCTTAACGATTTTGCCATTACTTCAAAACGTGCACAACGTCCTTTGTCAAGGTGTACGACCTTCAGGCTACGGTTCTGCCAGAATGTCTTGATACTAGTTCATTGCAACAGATGCGGTCTGTAAAACTTCTCCAGTTCTCCTCACTTCATGGAACCCAAAGTCATGTCACATTCTTCACATGAACCAGCCATTATACCTTACTCTGATCTGCTCGAAACCAGCCAGCGAAATCGAAACACATTTTTTTGAATTCATTTTAATTTTATCCTCCCAAGAGACGTCTCTGCAACAGGACCTATTAAATATTAAAGAATCAGAATAACAAGCTTGGGATTAACAGTTCGGCTATTTAGTGACGTCCTTTCTCACTTGTTTTCCTTACAATTTCTGACGTCTCTTGGTAAATGACGTAGTTTTCCTTACTTTATGGGCACATAAAAGTTAAAATTGCCCATCAATGTATTTCTAGTTGGTGCACGAATCTGGTCAAGAGAGTACAGCAAGGTATATTATGTCAGTTTCTTATGTAGCACAAAATTTGTGACATATTTTCTTGCGTTACAGAATATTTACACCCAGGTTTCAATGCTCAAGCTTAAATATAGGAGACACGAAACACCAATAAAATTTTGATAGAAAAAGCTAAAGAAAAGATATTACTCGGTTTATCTAGGCAAAGACAGGGAGATAATGTTAAAATGACCCAAAGGAGTAGGTGAAGGTACAGACTAGATTCCACTGATTCGGTAGACGATGTAGGGCTGGGCTCTATTGAATACAACCACATACTTTTGAGTTCCACGAAAGCTATGAAATTAACAGGCTCAGTATCTATTAGCTGCTCAAGAAAATTATACTGTCTGGCGTTTATCATCCGTGTGATATTTCTAACATTAAGGGAGGTGTAACCATTAATGACCAGGTTTCCATCTACAAATATTTCGCAATTTCCACTCCAAAATTGCAATAAAACTCTTCAGTTGTTTACTTCTGCATTTACTATCAATTTTTCACTAATGATATTTCTTCTTTTTTTAAATTTTCATCTTACTTGCCAATTCGGTGTAAGCTTTGCATGCTAAGTATTTTAGTCATACCCACACAAATTCTATTCTTATTTACTTCAATGACATGCTTTTATTTTGGTCACTATCATAGTAAAAGACACGTTTCTTCGCTCACAAATTTACTAACAGAGGGTAATAGGCCTACGTGTTCCATTAACTTTATTAGTGATTCTTCAGAGGAAAACTTCCTCCCAGGAAAGCAGCCACCTTCAGTTTTTTAAAAAATGTAGCAGAGTCTTCCTTGAGAAGCTTATAACGATGCAACTAGTCAAGAAATTTCTTTCCTTTTATGCAACACGGTATGTTACTACATTAACAACAGCCTGACAACGAATCCTATTCTCAATCAAAATCGACCCAGATCACGACCTTATATTTTACTACTTTAATCTGCATTAAACGAACGTCTTTCTCTCAATGTCTAGGCCTCCCGAGCAGAAAACTCCATTCTTTTAGACCCAAACGTTCATAAGTCTTATTTTCCCCATGCGTGCTACATGACATCTGATCCTCCAACATTTTATCACCCGAAATAACGCTAAGAATGACATTTAAGTTCGATTTAAGAATGTGTTAAAAGCCCACGCTGACCGCAAATACTGCATTCAAACTCTCTACAGTTCACAAGGTAGCGAGTCCCCAAACCCTCTACTTCCCCAGCCTTCCATTCTCTCGGCAGTCGGAAGCAAATCCATGACGTTCTGTTTCCTCACTCACCCCTCAACCCGATACTTTGAGCAAGTGCTGGCTGCATGTCGATTCCCTGCAGCACGTTCAAATTCCTAACCTTCCGGACCTCTTTCCCTAGTGCTGTCGCGTAACAGCAAGCGCTGTTCGATCCATCAATCAGCAGGCCTGCAGTTGCTAGAAAACCAGTTCTTCAACTGTGAGATCTGTCAAGTAACCTCTCGTGATAATTTCTTAGTTTCTTTCTCTACTGTTTAAAACAGTAACTCGGAGAAAGACGTCGTCACTCTTCCCCTTTACCCTTTACACAAGATGACACGATTTCCAACACATCATCATCGTCGCAGTCTATCTTTTGAGACATTCACAGCCCATTCCAGACAGTTAAAAGACAGCGCAATCTAGTGTTTCCTCTTTCAATTCACAGTATCTTCTTTCCCTAACGTCATCCAGTAGCTGCTTAGGTCTTCTTCCTCGTCTTCCCGTCTCTTCAACTTTTCCTTCAATAACGTGTATTAGAAAGCAGTTTCTACGCATGATGTGAGCAATCCAGTTATTAAACTTTCTTCGTTTAAATTGAATGCAGGATGTTACATTCCTTCTTGACTCTTTGTAATAGTTTTACAATTTTCACGTCCATTATAAATGTGGTAAATATGACAACTAAACAAGACACTAAACGGAGAAAAAGAATTTAAAATAAAGCAAGTTATTGCGTTACATTTTATGTTTATATATATATATATATATATATCGCACTTACTTATAATGACGAAATACACACGAATGCAAATTTCATTTTGCAGAAAAACAGTATTATAATCGATTAATTTATTTTACGATCATAAAATTTGCTATATGTACAGTAAATCTAATTTATTTTCAAAGTTGTTTGTATACGTGTAGGCCTACCGTTTTTGCAAAACACACTACAAGCCCAATACTGCATCTAGGTGTAGAATGACAGGTGTAAAGCTAGGCTTGTTCTGCAATTACATATTATAACTATGTGCAAAACCAAACATGTCAAAAGAAATCCAACATCCTGCTTTACAATCTAGAAAACAACTTTTCTGCTTCTTACTGATCCCAAAGATCCATCACCATGCTCGTAACAGTCCACCACTACACCCCATCCTGAAACACTTGGATCCATATACATTGAAACCGCGACCAAGTATTTTGAAAAGACGGTAACAATTTAGAATTGCATAATGAAGAAACTAAACCGATTATACACGGAGTATGCTTACTTCTCTTCAGCTCGTTATCTTTCTTATGTTGCCTTCAGATTACAATGTAAATTGTGACAGCAGTGAAACCCAAAAAACTTATTATAAATTAATTAACGCATGAATTTTATATTCAAGGGTCCGTGCATCGTGAGATAGATGCCAATAATTGCCCAACAAGAAGCAACTATATACAGTTTATTTATATCTGTAAACTGCTCTACATGTTTCGGGTGGTATCTGCACCCATAATCCGGAGCTCATGTCACTGTACGCACAGTATCTGGCATTAGTAAAACCGTAACTGCAACCTGTCGTGAACGTGACTGGACGTCAAGTCACGGTCACGGCAGGTTGCAGTTACGGTTTTATAATGCCAGATGCTGTGGATAGAGTGACATGAGCTCCTGATGATGGGCGGATATACCATCCGAAACATGTAGAGAGTTTTACAGATTTAAATAAACTGTACATAAATTTTGACGTTTTGCTGACCGTGCATCTCAGTATATTTATCTCAGTAATTAACCCACTTGATGCACAAAATTTTGTTTTACAATAAGTTTATTTCATGCCTCTACATGTTTCGAGCACATATGCTTATCATCAGGAGGTCAAAATTGTATGTCACAGCCTCTGATATCATCACACCTATAGGTGTCCGTCTCGTGCACAGGTTGAGACAGTCCTCTCTCAACTTGTGCACGAGACGGCCACCTATAGGTGTGATGATACCAGAGGCTGTGTAATACAATTTTGACCTCCTGATGATGAGCATATGTGCTCGAAACATGTAGAGGCATGAAATAAACTTATTGTAAAACAAAATTTTGTGCATCAAGTGGGTTAATTACTGAGATAAATAAACTGTATATAGTTGCATCTTGTTGGACAATTATTAGCATATATTATTAACGCATATTTTCTTATATTGTTGTCAAATTTTGTATAAACAAAATTTAAGAAAGCAGCTCAATGTTGAGAACAAGAATTTGGTCCTGAAAGGAAGAAAGCGATAGGAGGATGGAGAAAACGATGCAATGGGTGTTTTGTGTTTGGTACTAGTCTCTAAAAAAATTATTCGGATTAGGCTATCAGATGGGTGGGACATGTATCAAATGGCGGGGACTTGAGAAACAAATACGGACTGAAAGATACGAAAAAATCCTCTCAGTCTAGGGACCGCGTCAAGTGGTTTCGAGAACCATCTGTGTCCGCGTTATAGTTCTCGAAATGTCAGTTTTTTTTCTCCTTTCAACCATCTAGCACGGGTGTTAGCCCCAACAGACTCATATTAAATTCATTTTCCGTGATAGCTTCAGATTATAAATTCAAAGATGTTTTGATACAGATTCACAAGCTATATGTGCACAAGACGACGCAAGCGTCTCAAAAGTTGGTGTTCTCCTTTAAGAGCCGCACTTGGCAGGCAATCCTATTAAGATGGTTAATCGAAACAGCACCTCCGGTCACGGATCGTGTTAATCGTGCTAATAACGTAACGAGACTCACGTTCCGCATTATTGCTAATCGTAATTAAATTAAATCACAGCACTCGGCTCTAAGTAACTAAAACTGCATTACACTTGCGGATTAAAAATCCAATTTCATATCTGCAAACTCCCACCTTCCTATCACACAGCGTGGTCCATAATTAAAATACACAGGGACCTTTAGGAGGTTTCACCTCATGTTACTTGACAGGTACATTCAGTTTTAGGACATATCCCCTGTTTTTATGTCCCCATCTTCTGTGACGGAGTTAAAGATTAACATAATGAAAACTTACAACATTTTTTTTCTTTCCTTATATGGTTATACAATAAGGTCTCACAGTCTAAAAGCAAAGAAGAATATAGATGTTTAAGAACGGAAGAAAAATTGCACCTAACAAAGGCAGATATGTGTATCTATGGGACAATAAAATCAGGATGGAGAAAAGTTCTCATGACAAAATTCTTAATGTACATTTTTCGCGAAATGTTTTGAATTATTCAACTGAAGGCATGAAATAGGTGGGTCATTTATGAAGCATGGATCAGATGAGAAATACGTACCAAAACTTAGCGGAAAACTCCGAAGAGAAGAACGTACTTCGGAGTCCTTAATAAACATGGAGCTTAAATTAAAGTAAATGTTAAAAATAAATTGTTGTAATAATGTGGACTGAATTCAGCTAGCTCATGACAGACTTCGGTGGCAGTCCTTTTTAAACTTTAAAAAGAAAATTTGTGTTTTATATAATACAGGTTGCTTCATGACCAACTTTCCGACTCTCGGTAGAGCTTTTACCCATCGGAATAGTTCTGGACACCATTTTTAGTGCAGTGACGTGAAAAAATATGTTACAACCACTGCGCTTCTTTGAGGTAACCAATTGTAATGTTTTAGAGAAATTTTCAGTAACTTTCGGAACATTTCAAGCGTGTACATGAAGACTGGCAATATCTGAGCTTTTTCATTCGTAATATTGCACCAGCCCGAAATAAAATATTGGAGGCAGTACTTATTACGTCTTGTGTAAAATAACATAAACATCTAAGCATATAAACACCTGTGTTTTGAATAAAAACGTTTCTCACATTTAAATGGGTGAAATAAAAACAATAGACCCTTTTCGAACACAGGAATCGTGGTTATGAATCCCGCCCCATACATGCCAATTATGTCTGCGTTTGCCTGAGTTGTGTTTTGTGGGTAAAGGAATTATTCATTCTGCAGCGGGACAGACTACGGAGCCTAAACCATGTTGGCAGCTTCACAGACGACGGCTAGATAAAGTCATCCTGCTGGGATGACACAATTAAGTTACGAAAGTCCATATCCGATAATTCAGAAATGTCAGTCATAAATTAAAATTTAATTTGCATTCGCACAAATTTCAACCAAATTCACAAGTTTGATAAATCGTATACCGTACACAAACATTAATCAGAACGTATGAAAAATGTTTCTACATTGACAGTGAACTAGTTACAGTACTTTGTATCAAGACATGGCTTGTTTGACCGTAAAGTTCAGATGGTCACACGCACATCCGGTGACTCTTGGTCAACATGACATAACGAAGGAGACAGTCCCGGATATTGAGAATTATTGTTTGAACAGCCGACAAGAAGTGATCCTCCAATATAAGGTTAGGTAAGGAGCTAACAATTACTCACGCTAAAAGCCAGCGTGCGTCCCACCGTCACACAAGTCTTTCCGTAGATTCCTTGGAAGGCTGTAATGAAAATAGGATCTTATAGAGGAACGTTAATTTCTTGATCAGCTGATAGGACATCACTTTCTAAAGGCATTCGCTGAGTGGGGTCAACAGTAAACTAAATAAGCGCACTGATAAAAAGGTTCCTAGTCGACAGAAATTATGCACACCTTTTCGAACTAAATACATAAACGGTGATTTACTACGGACAACTATTAACCTCCCTGTACAGCATTCAGTACGAACTGTCATAAAACTGAGTGGCACGCCTGCAGTACAATATAAATTACACATAAAGACGTTTGGTTAAAATGTTATTTATCCAGTCTCGTAATTGGTTACCTGATGAACCTGAATTTATTTTCCTTTATCATACTACAATAAAAAAATAAAAGAAATGGTTATAACGTTGAAGTTTAGAAGTCTCTATGAATAACAAAAGTGTTGTGTTAAATCCCTATGGCTTAATCATGATAGAATAAATAAACAGATGAATTCTGAATGAGTTGAGTCATTCAGCCGTTACTGAGCTCCAGAGAGTAGCTACTGCCTACCTTCACTGTCGTAATTTCCATATAAATTGTATCTTTGCCTTTGTAACGATGATATGAGTGAGACAGACAGACCGCAAGAAAAGAAATATGCTCTCTGTCACAGCCCTAAAAATGTTTTGGAAAGAATGCTGGAGATATATATAATGGAGGCAGAGCTGAAGACAGAATATTATTGTTTAACATGCGGAAGAATGATTAATTTGGACTTGTGTACAATTCCACCTTTGTCATTAAATTGCTCTGTATCTACACACAACTGCATAAAAAATCATCTTAAAATAGGAGAAGTTTATATAGAAAGAAATCTAATCGATTACGCGGTAAGTTTCACAAACCGAGGAATGATAACGTCAAGAGGCTACGCTATATTGCAGTGCTGCGACGTGTTCCTTATTTCAGTTCAATCTAGTCTGAACAAATCTCTTCAAAAAACAACACTAAGTATAAAAATGTGTCGAATTTCTAATGACTAGCGCGAGGTGCCAAGCAGACCTACACTATATTCGAAAGTTGCTACGTGTGTTATTGTTATTATTATTATTATTATTATTATTATACAATATGTATGTCTCCTATCACAGGCATTTCTTCCTGGTACTTCTCTTGAACCAGCGGTGATCCCCACCGCTCAGGCTTCAAGCTTCACATTGCAGTACTTTC
>Ga0131853_10009776_pt1 | contig 17546 bp, 12 predicted proteins | sample TergutLab28metaG_FD_92764 | JGI IMG/M metagenome (GOLD analysis project Ga0131853, IMG submission 92764) | Labiotermes labralis P1 segment gut microbial communities from Petit-Saut dam, French Guiana - Lab288 P1 (version 2) (version 2) | ecosystem: Host-associated > Arthropoda: Insects >... | reverse complement strand
TTTCACCATTAAACTCGCCATCAAAAAGTACCCCCCCCCCCCCCCCCCCCCCCCCCCCCCCCCCCCCCCCCCCCCCCCCCCCCCCCCCCCCCCCCCCCCCCCCCTCCTTCCGCCCCCCCACCCCCCTATTCCCTTTTTCTTTTTTTTTTTTTATTTTGTGGACAGAGGTTACTTTGAGTGGGAGGTGCCTGATGGGGGGGCTTTGCGTTTTTGTTGTGGGGGGGGGGGGGGGGGGGGGGGGTACTTTTGCACTGCATTTGTTAATACTTGTATTCATTATCTGCCCTCCTGTGCCCTGTTTGGAAATACAGTTTTGAAATACAGCATTCACAGTTCCACTATAAATAATCAAGTGTAGTTTTTTTTTATATGTATATAAATACAAAGCCAGATACCATATTTGGAATCATTTACTCTGTAGACTTTGTCTATCATGACCATTTTGAAAAACAATATTAAACACATGTTTCAGGGACAGGATCCATAAAATTCAAACACTGTTTGATTAAAAATATATACCGTGATTAGAATCGTATAGAATTGTACAATAATCAAGTGTTCAGTTAGATATATGTGTGTAGTATTGTGATCTGTGCTGTTGCTGATGTATTTCTCAGTTTGTTCCTATTTGGTATATAACCATTCAGGTATGGAATATTACATAAAACTTTATGAAAGAAGATGCATATCTTGTTTATGTTTTTGGTGTTTTTGAAGCAAGAAATTTGAAAGAGTGTGCCTGTCTGTGTGACCACATGTAACAAGTTAAGGAACTGACAGTTGATGGATGTTCATGAAACTTTATATAGCGTAGGTTTGCTAGATGTTCCAATACTGTTTAAAATCAAACAGCAATAGCAGACACATCTTGTGAAGATCTGCATCCTACATCCTTTTAGATGTATCAGAAATTGGAACACGTTTGTGCCAAATTCGTATTTTTGCACTGAGTCTTATGGCTGCTGAGGTAATTAAAAACAAAGGGACTTTGGCCTTTGTCGAACTGAAGAACTGCAGGTTTTGTTTATAAGAAGGTGTCAAAGATTAGTGTTTATGTATATTGAATGTCTAGGGCAGATAACAGAACAGATGTGCTACAGTTGGTATGCTGTGTGTGGATTTTTACTGTCTTGTTAATCTGTTTAATACATAACAAGAAGTGCACCACAAACTTATGATCCACTGGACATTTTATCTGGCCCTTCAGGAATTGCGTAAAGGAAAATGGTCTGGCACAAATTGTACAAAATATTGTATGCCATCTGGGGTAATAGCTTTAATCATCCTCAGTATTCACAGAACAGTGTATTGGGCTGAAATCTTGTGTGGCCCAAAAATACTTCTGCTGGTAAACATGGTTCAGGAAAAATAACAAAGGGAGATTGGTGGCTTGGTACCAAAAATTGGTACATTCGATTGAGTAGTTTATGAACAGCTGAATAGAGAGAGACAGTGGTTAAGAATGATACAATCCTCCTCCCCAGAGTGTGAAGAAAAATGTTATGTAAGATACTGGGGGTTGATGTAGAAAAGGTATGGGTGAGTTGCAGTATATATGAGTGGCATGTGGATCAAGACACCAGGGTTCAGAGTGGGTCACAGTGATGTGTATTGCTGTGAATCATCCACAAAAAATTAATGTGCCAGATATTGGGGTGCAAAATTGATGAAGGGAATTGAATATCAGATGATGCCATTTGGAGAAAAAGTATGAAAATTTACTTTTTTTTATGATTACCAATATTTTATAAACACTTGAGCTATTTGACAGCTACCATTCATCAAACATAATAAAAATCTGGTTTGTTGTGGAGTAAAATACTTAACAATGAAAATATGTTCTGTGAAAATAGTTCATGGGAAAACATAGTCATTTTGTACTGCAGGTCAGAAATTGTCAGAGAATTTGCCACACACTGTTTTTGAAAGTGAGGCACGTAGGCATAGTTTGTTGTATAAACTATGAACATATGATTTTAAAATGAATTCCTGCCAGATTTTGTAGCAGTGTGTTTGTTAGATTACATACAAATTTTGAAAGTCATCACTTCATAGTGCTTTCACTGTGGTAAGCAGACTGCTTGTCTTGAGTGCTATTTACAGTTTTCTTTTGTTAGATGTTTACTGGACAAGAAAGTTGCCCCTTATTAATTGTGGGTAATGGGATTGATACAAGCTCAAAATAGATGGGTACATGAGGCATTCGATTTGTTACTGTGCCATTTCAGTTTGTATTCTCTTGTTTATATCAGTTGACAGTTTTTTAATTTCTTGATTTCTGAAAACATGATGCTATAATTTCTTCATGCAGGACCGTTGGCAGCTGAATTTAGAAGTGTATTCTGTGGCATAGAAATGCCATGGTTTGATGTATTTTGAATTACAGAGTTCATTAAGAGATGCATGTATACAGTTTAGTTAGTGTATATTTATATTTATATTGCTGCGCTATTCAGACCTGAATTTTGTGTAATAAATATATAGATTCAGATACCTTGGGCATTCTTATTGAATCAGATACTCACATGAAGAATGTATGATGCAAATTGTGGGCTCAAGAATGGTTTCATTTAAGTACTACTTCAATGTTAGTCATTTTTTCTTTTAGAAGTTTGTGAATTCATCTGAAGGGACACTTGTTTTGTTTTCAGAGTTAAATAATACAAAATAGTAATTGCATTTTGAAACAGGTGTCCTTTTAAGAACATGAAACTGCAAATTTAAATACAAAATAATTATTACAACATATTTTATATAATATTTTTGTCTATTCTTAGCTTTCATAGTGATTTCCTCCCCATTTCATTTATGATGGTGATGATTCTAATGGAACCATTCTTGCTGGCCTGCATTGCAGGGGCAGGTGCGGGAACAGGCTCGGGTGACGGTTTGTCGGGACCGGGTAGGAGTTTCGAGTGTCCGCTGTGTGATGCAGTGGTAATCGAGCTACCAGCCATGCGTGCACACCTAGAAGAGCATTATCCCCGCGACTCCCCCACATGCCCTGTTTCTACTTGCGCCAAGGCCTTCTCACATCCAAACTCTGTCCGCAACCACATGCGAATGAAGCACGCACAGCAGTGGGACAAGATGAAGACCCTGAAATGGTCATACATGTGAGCAGTGATGGGCATAGTATCGTGCGTTTTAGTCTGGTCACATCTACTGCTAAAAGTAACTTAATCAGCTGAAAAAGGGTTTTGGTAGTTGAATCTGTGTATTGATAAGATTGTCAGCTGCGTTGAAAACCATGAAAAAACATTGCATTTCTGTTTTTCATGCAGTACTGTAGCATACAGATTAGTATAAAAACTTTCTTATGACATTATTTGTTGGTGCAGAGCGGTACTGCTTCCCAGTTGGAAAGGATAACGTTGTGCTTTAAATGACATTGCAGTGGATACAAATTGCATTTTGCAAGAATCTCTGCCGAGAAGACATACATGTTTTATATCACAGCTTGCAGCTTAAAAGACGAATATGTGCAGAAGAAGTGATTATTTCATATATAACATTAGACATACAAGACATCATTTTTAAAGTGTGTGTTGGGAGATGGTTTGTTGCATAGTCTGTAATAATAATTGCTTTAGTATGTTAGCACTCTGAATTTATGCCCAAAGAACTGTATTCCAAGTTGATGGCACCCTTTTTATAGGAGGAGAGAAGGTTCCCAAAGATTTATGTAATTGATACTACACTAATACCTTACAGTAGTGTAATAGGTTTTCATGTGGGCACGTTATATTAACTTAAGCAGTTTGTCATTTAGATAACTGAGAAGGGCTATGAAACTTACGTGTACTCTTAACATCATTATGGTTTTGTTAAGAATACTTTATAGAAGGCATCTTAATATGTTGTGTGGTATTATTTGAGCTGTATGTGAAATCAGGACATATTTTACATTTGTGTCTAATTATTTTCTTGCATTTCATGTATTAGTAGGGAAAGTAGTATGATTGACACAAAGTAGAATGGTGGGTTACATAAGGCAAGTATCCTGTTGTCTTAATATTTCTCACAAAGGAAGAAATGAGATAACAGTACATTTGTTTGTAATGATGCTCCGACCCTCTGTCCTATGAAATGTGGCCCAAGTGCCATTCAGTTTTTCATCAGTTGCACTTCAGCTGTCTGCATTCACATAGGTTGATGAACTGGATTTAGTGTTATGTACAAGCAGAGCAGGACTTTTCTGACGACTGACTTGATTTATGGCAAGAATTCTCACAGAAATTTATTCTTACCACACTGTTTTATATATTTGTTCAAATGGATCTACACTCAGAGAGTTTAATTTGGTAATATTGTAGGTTAGAATTTATGAGGAATATATATATCTGCATTGTGTCAGTAATAAACCATGCATGATGTTGCAAAAGCAGTTGTATGGTTTCATTGAACAATGCCATGTACCAGTTGCCATGCTGTATACCAGTTGAAATTTTGAGTTAATGGGATCTGGAAGTTGTTAAGTTTAGTTATAAACTATCACCTTGTATCTATGATAAATTTGTATTTGTATTAATGTGTTTGAGTGGCATTACAAATATGTTGAATATTAGTTACAATATTTAAAATTATGTGTTTTTATGATGCTGGGAACATTACACTTAGAAGTTACATCTTTTCACAAGGATGTGGTTTTTCCAACTATAATTGCATATTATGACAGTGTCAAGTATAATGTGGTTTGTATTTTTTTCGTTATGTATTTTGCCACGTATGAGGCATGATCGTTAAGTTTCCTGGCTGGTCACAGTGTGGTAGTATATGAATCTCTCGTGCGTGCTGGAGGTAGCACGTAATCTGCTGAGTGGTTTGCTGTTTACTTCAGAGTTGTAGCTTGCATCATTTAGTAGTAACACCCCTTGAATTTAGGTTATATGTTGCGTCTTCTGCAGTTTGCATGTTACCAGAAAATACGAGATTTCACGGAGCAGATCATGTGCTTGAAATTGTGCTTCCCACTAGGGAAAACTGCTACAGAAATGTGAGAGATTTCAAAACTGGTTTCAAAATGGAAAGAATTAGTGGAACTCAAATATTTGGTCAGTTTTCCAAGTACAGAAATGGTGTGACGTCAGCTGATAATGCCGGGAGGTCACATTGTCCGTCCTTCAGCAGAATGCATGAAATTGCTTAGTGAATCAAGGAACTTGTTAATGAAACTGTTGTGTCACTCCTCATGATTTGACCGATGAGACAGGTATCCTGTTTCGATCATGCCAGAGTATTGTGATACGAGATCAGAACTTGTGTAAATTGCTGCAGAATTTGTCATCTACCGACTAATGAACAAAGGCAGAATTGTATCATTGCATGTCAGAACCCTGAGGAGAACCTTTGTCAAAACCCATGATGTGAATAGAAAATGATTTTACATATTCTGTTTTTGCTTCCATCTAGTAGAGGAGTTTTGTAGTAACTTTAGTAGTGTCATCTTGCAGCCTGTTGGGAAACTAGATGATCATGCTGTTGCTGATAGTTCTCATTGTCTTTGATGAAATAAGGCAGTGTGAATATATTGTGATGTGTATACCAGCCATTCTTGTATATAGTGAGACAAGAAGATATATAACTAGCCAGGTTTATTAGTGGTGTTAATTGTAGGTTTGGCAAAGTTAAGATTGTTTAATTTCTTTGTTCCTCCTGTTGTAATTAGTATATTGCTTCTTACCAACAGTAAATACCCCGTCTACAGCGCTTGCTAGTTTCTGTTGGCCTGCAGGCAGTTTTGGTGAAGTGGACGTTATTTTATTTTGCTATGCAGTATTCAGTCAATTTGTGTTGCCTTTAATATTACAGCCTGTAGTTTTGATTTTTCTTAGCTAATTCAGGAGTAATTCAACCCTTTTGTGGAGTGTTGGGTGATGTCTGTGACAGGTAAAGCAGGCCATACTAAGCAGTAACATACCTGACTTATAAATTTTTTATTATCTTTGGCATTATATATTTTCACTCATTATTCACACATAGCAGGGAGGTAGCATTTCTTTGTTACTTAACTAACTGGAGGCAGCTGTTGGCTGTTGGCTTACTGTTTCTTCATGTTTATATTATTTGATTTCCAAGAAAATGGTGGGTCAGAAAGTTTGAGCATCCACTAGCGTGTAACAGCAAGCTATATAAATGTACATCCGAGGAGTTACAACACTGAAATGCATAAAACATTTGTGGTAAAAATTTTCTGTCATACTTTTATTTTTAGCATAGAACTTAACGGTGCGTTTGTAAAATGGAAGATATAATGAAGTAATATGTCACAAAATTTATACAGAATTATCTGTAATTTCATAACCCACAGTGTAGTACCGTGTCCACAGGTCTTAACAGCAATATTTTAATCATACTTGTACATGGTGTGTCATGTTTCAAATTAGTTAGGGGCCTAGTATGCTAATGATGCACAAAAATTAAAGTATTCTGAAAAAATAAGTTGAGTGTTCTTGTCCTTTGGGTTTCCACAACCTGTGTTTAATGTGTAACTTCACAGGGGTGTGAGTTTTGGGGTTTTTCGTTATTGTATGTTGAAGGTAAAGATAAACGTAAAGTTGTTGCTATGCTTGCCTTGAAGACCTTTAAGGGCAGGGACTCTATTTTGACGTTCACATGATCGTACATCGTGATATATTTGTATAATAAAACCAAATAGATGTAATAATTTTTCTCAACTTTATTATTGGAATAAAACTCTACATGTTTTGGACGGTTCCTCCTGCTTGCAAGCTGTCAGCAAACACGTATGACATATACCATTGCTGTGTGTACAGTGAAAAACTCCTGACGATGGACAGAGAAACCATCCGAAACGTAGAGTTTTATTCCAATAATAAATTTGAGAAAAATTAGTGCGTCTGTTTGGTTTTATTATAAGAGTAAAGACTGTATCTCCACTCTTTCTTAACCTCGGCTCTAGATGGAAGTGAGTGGTCAGCTTCACGCCACTGTTGCTTTGCCTCCAGGGAAAGAACTTCCAGTAGTCATTGAATGGGAGGACTGTTGGACCTCTGTACAGTTGTGGATGCTCTGAAGAAGAGAATAATCCCTTCACCCTGCCAGAAATTGTTCTCTGGATCATCCATCCTGCAGCCCAGTCACTATACAAACTTTTGTATCCCAACTCTCATATGGTACAAGAAGCTGTTCCAATTAGTTTGGCTGGTGTTGCTTTCATCATTCTAGTTGTAGCCAGCCACTGCAGTCTGTTGTCTCATAAATTGGAGACTAAAATGTATACCAACATTTTGGAACAGCTCACCAAAGAATGTGGCTAAATTTTTGAGGCAGAATGTATGTAGTAAGTGAAATCTATCTATTTGTAACTGTAATATAAAGTAGCACATTATTCATATTTTTACCCACCATCTTGTAGCCCAGTGTCAAGAGTTAAAAAAGTAACCCCCCCCCTCCCCCATTTTTGTTGAACTTCCTTATGGAACACACGTGGATTTGGATGCTGTTTGGTAGCAAATTGAAGTACATTGATTTGTGTGTATGTACAATTATTAGTGAAGAAATCTGAAAGCTTATATGTAAGTTAATAATTTTGGGCCACATACTGCACTTACCATACTGTAACAAACAGTAAACGGAAAGAGTATATGGGCTGGATTTAATTTATTCACCATGTAACAAACATGCATTAAACTCAGAGTACAAGAGATATCAAGAAAATATCTTCTGTATTTGAAATATCATCTGAAACAGTTTCAGAGAAGTTTACAGCGTACAGCGCACCTTGTAGTGGCAGTGTAGAGCATGTGTGACTGAAATGCAAAATGGCTTTGTAACAGTTCGAAACTCTGTGTGTTTTGTGGTACTGGAAGCATAGGACAAGTGAGCAGAGCTGGGGAACCTTTACAGAAAGCAACATTCTTTTGAGTATCAGACTGAACATTGAAAGAATTACTTTGCATGATGGTAGCTTCTTATGTGAGGGGCATGTGCCAGCGATGCAAGGTTTCTGTGCAGTGAAGCTGCCATGCCTGGGGATATAATAAAGAAACATGCTATTTATCAAAAGTAATTCCACTAATAGAACAAAAAATATTTATTTAATATTGATTTTATTCTGTTGTAAGTTACATGTCATTTAAATTAAATTTGATTTTTAACCTGATTTCAGATGACTGAACTGTGTAAGGATTTTGACCTACGATATCAATGCTTTCTGCATTGGTTTGCTCTTACTCATTATCAGCAGGGTCTAGCAGACTATTATTATGTGGACTGAAAGAAGCCCAACAATTTTATGCAGTGTTTCCACATGCATAAATAGAGCAAAAGATGAAACATTTTTGCAACAATAGCAAACAGAGATAATCTACATGAAAACTGTAAGCAGGAATATGCATTCAAAATTGTAAGGTATAAGCGGGGGTAATACCAGAGGTGGTAGGTGGACAGAGAATTTAAAGAACGGAATGATGATTGTTAAGCAGATGATTTTTAAATGTCACATAACTTGCATGTTTAACTTCATCTTATTGGTTTATAATGCTAATGGTGTGTACAAAATATGAATATCACAGCAGGTGCCTGCATATCAGTCTGCTAAGCAACAGTTATAATAATTTCCTGCTTTGTGATTGCACAAGACAAGACAAGTATTTGTGGTTATGAAACTTTACAGTGACAAATGTCTCTCCTGAATTTAAGTAGCAAAGTTCAGTGTACAGTATAATTAGTATTGTGATAAAATGGCCTTTTTTTTTAAATAGATTACACGTGACCTATATTTCTGTCAAACATAATTGTAGTGAATGCATCGTCACTGAATTAGCCTTCCATTGCTTTAGAACATAAAACAGACTAAAATAAATTCATTGTGGGATGAGCTATACTCCTGTGTGTCAGACATTGGTGGTTTTTTCCTACCACCTCAGCCAAAATTTTGCATATAGTGCAAGGCTATGAAATATTGGCTTTTGATATGGCTATACTACAGCTGATAGCCCAAGAATGTTGTAGTGAATTTGTGCACTGTTAGAGCTTCATATATTAGAAAGGATTACTTTATTTAACCTTTAAAGTATGAGATGTATCCATGTTATATAAGGACTCAGTGCGTACCGCACAGTAAACGCCCTCCATTTCAGTTATAAAAACCAATCTGTTATTGATGTATAAGGCAAAAGTTACTGTTCTGAGAGCCATACGAAACACATAAATGCAAAGTAATCACCATGCAGAATTTTTTCATGTTAAACCTGGTGGTACATAAAGTAACCGGTAGGCTTTAAAAAGGTTAATGTTCCTGACAAAGCTGGTATTTCCTGTTCCTCTTCATAGATACAGTGGTAAACTCCAGACAGTTTGTCAGTGTCTATGAAATATCCTCACATTGCCACAAATATTAATTAGGACTGGACCAGGACATACTCACAGCTTGTTGTACTGCAGGATTTATATTTACTGTAGATGAAACCGTACCCTCATCAATAAACATTGCCTAGAAGGTACAGTAATATATGATCCAAGTGTTTTGATTTTTTTAGAAAACAACCTTGTTTTTGTAGAATTCATCCTGTACATCATATTAAAAATTGATAATTGTGTATCTTCAACGAAAACAAATTTTTATTTGTTCCATCAACACACATAGCGTGTGTTGATGGGACTAATAAAATTTGGTATGGTTGACGGTGTACATTTATCAGTTTTTAAAAAATGACTTTGCATTCAGCATGTTAAATTCGTTGTTACCACCACAAATTTAATTGGGTGGAATAATTATAGTGCATGTTGTATCAGTCATAGCACATGATTACTGTGAAAGGAGGCAGCAGGTAAGAGATCTGTGTGTGTGTGTGTGTGCACACGTACGCGCGTGTGCGTGTATGTGTTTAACTGCAGCATCTTCACTACCAAGCATTAAAATTTGCTCTCACTTAGGGTGTGGCATCCCATTGTGATGCATGAATATACGAAAAAACATATGGACCATTAATCACAATGATGTGCAGTGTATCTGTTTGTATGTTCCTTTCTATTGTAATGATGCATTCTTAAGTTAGACATCATGTGTATGCAAAGTGTGATGTATTTAATCATTAATCATACACTGTCAGCACAATACATTTTATCTTCTTGTTTTAGAATGTATTAAGTAGTTTTAAATGTCATGAAATAACCAGACTCTAATAAAGAGTGTTGTCTGAAATTGTTACTTTTGCAGTATGGAACTTCAGAGTGTCAGCAGGGACCTTAAACGTATGAATTCTGTGTCTTGTATGACAATAGAAATCTAAAGGAATGTTTTGCACAAGCTGTGAAGGTTTCATGCCGAAATGCGTGTGATTGAACGGAATGTTTCGCAACCTTGTTGTGTCTGAAGAATTACAATACTTTTGTGCCATTAATAAAAGAATATTGATGAATTGGTGGAATTCACCTAATTGTTAGAGAAAATGTGTTTACACACTGAAAGCTTTTGTGTAATGTCTACATATTTGGACACTTACTGATGTGGGTCATGTGGAGTAGGGGACTGTGGTTGAATTAGCATGCTGTACACACAGCAACACCGTTGCTGTGTGTGCAATGAAAAACTCCTGATGATGGACAGAGGAACTGTCTGAAACATGTAGAATTTTATTCCAAAAATAAATTTGAGAAATTAGTGCATCTAGTTGGTTTTATTATAGGAATAGGTGATAGAGTTTTAATTGCCTACATTTTCATGAATAATCACAGTGCAACATTGCATTGTTTTAAAAAAAATTGTGAAAACTTTTGTAGGTGAAAAACTTTAACTTTCATAACTTTGCAAGAAAAGAGTGAAAAACTTAACTGTTGTAGCAAAGATATATTACCAATAATGACTCTGATTTCTGCCAATAATTTGTTGTCTTTGGTAGAATTGTTCTGATAGATGTGATCCTTGAAACTCCCCAATGAAGAGGAGTCTCAGATTAAGAACAGAAGAATATGGTTGCCATATTCAGACACATTGAAAACCCCTGCAATTTATACTACTTAGGGAATGAAATGTTTATAAATGCCTGCTAAACGCACTGTTGGGGATATGGAGTGATTTATGCAGGCTTATTTAACCAATGTATTAGCTGATGTCTCTTGAAGCTTTCTTTATCAGGCCTGTGAAGCAGCTGCAGGTGTGTGTGACACCAAAAGTGCTTTTCCTGTTGTAGTCAGATTTTGAGATGTCCAAAGTGTTTGTTCAAAGTAGCTGTTAAAGTGCACTTGTATTTTGTCTGCAAACCACATTTGTTCTGCTGGTGTGGGATTATATCTGAGAATCTGTAAGAGAGTTGTAATAAGGTTGAGAGATCCTGAATTGACATTTTCACCTGATGATATCTCCATGTATTTCTGTGACTCTTGTGTTCTCTGTGGAGTTGTATAATAAGTACCGATGAAAGTATTCCTATTTAAAACAACACTGCATATTTTAGATTCCAACCCTGTATAATTTGTGTGTTCATTGCAAGGAATGAAGACAGAATTGATTCTGTGTTCTGTGATGATATGCCAATCCATTACCTAAGTAGTACAACCTTGGCATTTGATATTATACTAAAAACGTTTTAGGTTTTCTGTGACTGTGTAGTGTGTGTGGTTGTTTCAGTATCTCGACGTGGACTGGATATGATGCGGGTTCGTGCTACCGATCCTCGTCCTTGTCCTAAGTGTGGGAAGATTTACCGATCAGCACATACTCTGCGCACACATTTGGAAGACAAGCATACAGTGTGCCCAGGGTATCGGTGTGTGCTATGCGGTACAGTGGCAAAATCTCGCAACTCACTTCATTCTCACATGAGCCGACAGCATCGCGGCATCAGCACAAAGGATCTGCCAGTGTTACCAATGCCATCACCATTTGATCCGGAGCTGGCATCACGGCTGCTGGCAAAGGCAGGTGTCAAAGTTTCAGCTGCCGAACTGCGTGCTCGAGCTTCACCCACTGGTCCTCGCCGCCCTGATGTGCGCTTAGAGGTGAAGTCCAACCACATAGGAGCGCCATCAGAAGCTGGCAGCAGCCTGTATGGTGGTGATGATCCTGAGGATCTGACGGTTGCTAACTCGAGGTTTGGTGCCCTATCTCCGCCACCACCCACCGTCCACAATTCTGCTGCTGTCATCACCAAGGTAGGTCCCAAACATCAGCATGGAATCCCAGCTACCTCTGCTACCAAGTCCATAGACTCAATCGCACACAGTTTGGTGGTGGGTGGTGGCAGCAGAATGGGAGAATCAAACCGTGTACCACCTCCTCCCCCACCACTCTCTGCTCCAACAGGATCTTGTATGGGTAGTGCCATCTTGGACACATACCTTCAGCTAATTGTAGAAAATTCCAACAGTTTAGCACTTGGTTTGAGTGGTAAGCACACAGCTGCTGCAAATGCTGCCAAAACTGCAGCAGCATCTACTGCAATGAATGAAGGGGATGGCAGTAAGTTGGGAGAGAGGGAGGAATTGGATAAAATTGGAGAAGACAGGGATAGAGGTGCAGATGAGGAAACAGAGGATCTGGAATCTTCAGCAGGAGAAGAAGAGGATGAATACAGTGAAGAGGAGCAGGAAGTCATCAAAGCAGAGTGAAAATATTGCCCTTTGGTCAAGCCGTGTATGAATTCCATCCAACTACCTCAAACTGGAATAGTAGCCTGTACTGATGATGGTTCCATTCCAAGAAAGGAGGAACCCTTAGCTGAATAATTTATGCTAAAAGGTAATAAAACAGAGGAAGAATGTCATTTGTGTCAACAAATTGTCTTCCTGTGTTTTTCCTAGTTTCTCTAATTTATTTTTCTTAATAATGCAGTCTTATTATGGGAATGTTTAATAACGTAGGAAACATGAGACGAAATGCAAATCTAACATTTACGACTGAATGAAATTCCATCCTTCTACCTCAAATCTTTTATGCTGAAGTATCAGAAGGGGTTTCCTCCCATCCATTTAGTGTGTGAATTTTAACATGAGAATGTGTAAGACAGTCTCCATCCATAACATAACTCCCCAGATAGTGGAACGCAGTTACAATAAATCAGGGGTATGTATACGGTTGTTACAATGACTGGCCTCTTGTGTTACGTATTGTATAGCTACATTGTGTTCTAATATTTGAGGCTGCAGAAGCAGAAAATTTTATTGACTTTAGTAGGGAGCCATCAAAAGATGTGTCTTCCCAAGTAAATATGAAGTGAGGGAATGAAATGTTACGACAAGCTATGTAAACACATTGACCTATACTTTAGGTGTTGACATATTTACCAGTTTTCTTGGAAGTGTGTGTGTATGAAGTCTTCTGAAAGGCTTGGGCGTGTATGGTTTCCAGAATCATATTACTGGTGTGATGCATTGTGTAGTAGGTAAGGGTTCATATGCATAGCATACTAGAACAGTGAAAATTTGCATATTTAGTTCTCTCAGTCTGTTGTTTTCATATTGCTTCCAAGGACACAGTTTAATGGAGGAAAGAAATAAGGTTAAATGTGACTGATGGTACTGGTGTTTGTTCTGTAATAATAGAATCAACTAATTTTACATGACGTATGACGGCATTTCCTTGCAGAAATTACTGCCACGGGAGCATTGATATGCAGGATAAAGAGTAATTAATGTCAGGGGTTTCTGCTCCTGTTTGTGACAGTTTAACAATGTAAACACAGCAGTTGTCTGTAGAAAGTGGAAGGACTGTGACATTGCAGAATCGTTCCTAAATCAAAGTCCGTTCAGGATTTCAGCTCACATTTTCTTTGAAACTACCTAGTCCTCAAATGCTAACGGGATGAGATCCATTTTCCTCACAAGGTCAATGCATTATAAGTTATCAGGCAGGATAATAAGTATTTTTCATAAACATTGCTGTAGGATTCTTGTGATAAAGTATGGTTTTCCATGTCCATACCATGAAGGCATGTGGGGGTATGGAAAGCATTGCTGCACACATTTTTGGTACTAGATGGGGTCAGTCAGCAGATGCCCCCCATGGTGGAAAGCACTTCCAGTACCCATTGAATAAGTGGCTGGTGGGCCTCAGTCCCAGTCTTTACGCTTCAGAGAAGAGATGGTTCTCTTACCCCTCCCTGGAATCAAACCATGATTCCTCAGTCATCCAATCAGTAGCTTAGTCACTACATTGACTGAGCTATGCCAGCTCCTGATTCTTGTGACAGGCAAGTAAATTTTAGTTTGTTGCCATGTATGTGTGTAGTAGAAGTTGGTTGCATATTGTTTTAAATGCATTTATGTATTTCACTGAAGGAATCCCTCATTGACTGGTACGAGATAGCACCGTCGGAGTATAGAGGAGTACCGGTCTGCAGTCTTGAGCCAGTGCTGTGCAGTGTTTAGTGATTTGGTGCGTACCTATCATGGCGGAAATATGGCTTCCAAGAAAGCTTATAGCATTCTGTTGAATAATTCTGATACCAGTGGAATTTTTAACTTATATTTCACTTGTCAGATCGTAAAATACAAAGACTGTGCAGTACATGAATAGTCTCGGGGTTTTTTATTTCTTTCTTGTAACGTGCATAGAGTACAAAGTTTCTGGAAATAATGACTGGTGCTGTTCATTTCTGGGTACCTTGTCTTACGAGGAATACCTGTGGATGACGCATCAGCACCTTACCTCATAGTTCACACAATCAATACCTCAGTGCAGTATATAATTATTCAAGCAGATCTACCATTGTTGGAGGTTTGCCTAACACTCCTCAGGTACATTAACATAACACAACATAACATAACATAGCATAACTGAATAAGCCAAGGCAGTTGGACACACAGTCATATCATCCTTGTTGTGCCATTGTATTATTGTTTTTTTAATGTATATGAGAATCATATAAAGTCACAACAGAACACTGGAGAAACTTTTGAATGCCGATGCAGTCATGGGATCATGTTTCAATTTCAAAAGTGATACTGGGATGTTTAGAAAGGAGACATGGTCTATTCGCTTTGACAAATACAGGTATGTCTTGACGTATTGGCAGTTTCGTGTGATTTTTTGAAAGAGAAGTCTTACAAAGTAATGACATTGTCTAATGCAGAGAATGTAGAATTCATTGTGACTAAGAAGATTGGTATTAGAGTTAACTGACTTGCATATTTTCAATGAAAATTAAAGGTTACTTTGTGTTGTGAAGTATGCAGGTGGTAAGGAATACCATGAGATTTCTTCTGTGTACTGGCCCAGTGCAGTGGAAGTTGACAGAAAAGGTGCTCTTATGGTAGCACAATTTTTTAACCCAGTCCCATTGTTTGAAATTTGTTTATGTTTGTGGGAAATATTGAATGTTATAATGTAGTTGTGCTTTCCGCTGCAAATTTGTTCACAACCAGGCATGCAAACTCTTTACAAATAGGATATTTGTATTAAGAACAAGAGCAATGCAGCTGTGTTTTGAATCCACCTGCAAGTTGTGAGTCAGCAAGGGTGGCTTACATTGAAATTTTGGCATTTTTCCCATTTCTGAGGGTCTGACACCTAACACCCGCAGCTGCATTGATTAACTGGTCACTGTTCACGTATTTTTTAAATCGACTATAACACCTACAAGGCTGCAAATTCTATTCCCCACCCACTTTAAGAATTCACGCTATCTTCAGGAGAACTCTCCTAGCAACTGCTAGAGCTTTGAACCCAAGGTTCAATAGGATATTATATGAGAGAGGTTGGTGGCCTTCACCTGTAACAGGTTTTTGCCAAAAACTGGTTGTTCCAGAAGTTGCTGGCAACCAGTCAGAATTAGACAAATTATTGTGCAAATCACAGAGTTTGTGTTGTGCGATTCTGAAACAACTTGCTTGTAAAGTATCCAAAGGCACAGCATGTACAGATTTTTGGTCCATACTGAATCACTCTTTTCAAATTAAATAATGAATGGCAAATGAAAGATTTTGCTTTGGGGAAGAAGTAAATCTCTTGCCTCTACCGAAAAATGGATCATGATATCATGGTCATCCAGCCCATAGATTATTCACAATACAAGCTGCACTGTCCCAGTTTCAGAAGGTATGTGTTTCGTATATAATACATGTAAAAGAGCATGAAACTTACTAGTTAAATACTAATGTTTCTTTTAGTTGTGACTCACATTTTTTATAATATTCAGAAGAAACAAAATGGTATTCCTTATTTTCCTCCCTAGACCATGAGAAACCAAAGAAGTAACAAATGTTTTGAATAACACAGCCACATGGGAACACAGTTGTCATAGAAGTCTGGGTTGCCTGTATACGTATTCTTACACCCAATGCAATGTAGCATAATTTTGGAAGTAATACAAAGCTTAATTTAGTTGAAATGTAAAGTTTCTATGAAGTAATGTGACTAGAGATTCATTAGTATGGTATTAGTTGGCACATAATTCACACCAAAACCTCTCACTCACACACACAAACACATACACACACACACATGTATATATACATACCTTCACATACATGAATAGTAAAGTTGTTGATGTAAATTCTTCCAGTTGGTATTATAATAGGTCTGTTATTTAACTTCCATGACACTACTGTTCAGTAGATCTTCCATTGTTGGATGCAACAGTTAATGCAACAACTAAGCATAATTTACTCAGTGTTTTCGGGTATTTTTTATTGTTTTCTTGATTTCTGTTTGATGCAGAAGTCCATTTCCCATAGTACTTATTTTTATACCTCGCTTAATAATAATGTGGTGGAAGGGCTGTTGAGCAACTTCTCCCATCAGTTCACATCAAGCTCTGGGACAATCAACCCTGACTTTGAAGTTCGACATAAGTAGTTTTAATATACTTTAATGAATGTAAGAATGAATTTAAATGTTGAAACATGAAGCCCTTATATATTACATATGTAAAATGGTGTGAACAGTCTAATTATAATAATATTGCTATTATTATTATTATTATTATTATTATCATCATTATTATTATTTAGTAGAAGTTAGGTACCAAATGGTTGGGTTTTTGAACCAATGGACCCGGAAAATTGTATTGTTAACTTTGTCTTCTGTCATTGTTTTTGAATTGTTGTTTGGTCTACTCAGATGCAGATTTTTTTATCTGATTTTTTGAGAATATGATGTAAAATCGTTTGCTTCCTTTGTGGAACTTGGAATCCAGCAAAAGAAAATGTTGAAGAAAAAATCCTGTTTAATACTGTTTGAGGAAAGATTGTCTGTCTAGAGATTCACTGCAGCTTGTTAACCACCTGAACGCTGTGTAAATATGTATGTGGGGTGGACACTGGCAGGTGGAGACAAAGCAGTGTGGGTATATGTTAGTTGTTACTGCACCTTTTGTTAACTTCTCCTGATTCAGACATGACAGTTGAACAAATAAGAATATTACTCTGAAGTTGTAATGAGTGTTGTCATATTAGACATTAAGATAATTAGGCGTGCTTTTTACTGTTTCGTGAAAAAGTAATGTAAAAATTACAAAAAGAAAGGTGCTTTTGTATTTCCTCCCCCCCCCCCCCCCCCCTCATTTGTTTTTTTTTTTTATTCCATCTTATTTTAATTTTTAAAAAAAAAAAAAAACACAAACCTTACAAAAAAAAAAAAAATA
>Ga0131853_10009774_pt1 | contig 17549 bp, 13 predicted proteins | sample TergutLab28metaG_FD_92764 | JGI IMG/M metagenome (GOLD analysis project Ga0131853, IMG submission 92764) | Labiotermes labralis P1 segment gut microbial communities from Petit-Saut dam, French Guiana - Lab288 P1 (version 2) (version 2) | ecosystem: Host-associated > Arthropoda: Insects >... | reverse complement strand
CGGAGGGGAAGTAGAACGCAGTACGGAAGATCCCAACTCCCTTGCGCCGCTTGTTGACGATCAGCGCCAGGCATAGCGCCAAGGAGGTCACAAGCGGCACCGAGAGCACGACGTAGTACAAGTTGTTGCGGATCGCAGTCCCGAAGTCCTTCTGGGACAACCCCGGTTGCGTGAGGAAGTCGCGATAGTTCCTCATGCCGACGAAGTGCACGCCGGGCGAGAGTGGGCTTCCGTTTCCGGTCCAGTCGGAGACGGAAACCCACCCCGCCACGAGCACAGGCAGGAAGAGGAAGACGCCCAGGATGACGACCACCGGGAGGACGAAGAGCCAGCCGGCGACGGGCTGCCTCCCGAACGCCGCCGGTCGTCGCCTCGATGGTCCGTGTTCGTGACGCCGCTTCATTGCCTGCCTATCTGACCCGAGTCTGGGATCGCCGCTGCGAGCTACTGGACGATCGCCTGGAGGTTCGTCTGGACGGAGTCGAGGAGCGTCTTCGAGTCCGTCGATGCGAGCTTCGACAGCTGAGCATTCATGTCGTTCATGACGTCGTCGAAGCCCGCGAGCGTGGGATAGGTCTTCGCGTGGTCGATACCGTCAAGGAAGGCACTCTTGTCCGGGAACGCGGCCCTGTACTGGTCGGCAGCCGTCGAGAGCGAGGGGATCGGGCCGAATGCCTTGGCGAAGGTCATCTGCTGGTCCGGCGTGGTCAGGAACTTGACGAAGTCGACCGCGTCGGTGGTGTCCTTCGACTGCGCGGCGATCCCCCATGCATTGGTGAAGAACATGGTGCCGGGACCAGCGGGCCCGGCGGGCAGGTCGACGACCTTGTAATTGACGTCCGGGTAGTCCGACTTCATCGCCCCGTCCAACCACGGACCCTCCACGATCATGGCCGCCTTCTGCTTTCCGAGAGCCTCGCCCGGCCAGCCGACGCCGAGATCGGTGGACAGCTTCATGGAGCCGTCCGCGAGCATGCTCTTGAGAAAGTCCAGGGCTTGCACGTTCTGAGGCGAGTTCGCTGTGGCCTGGGTCTGGTCGTCGTTGACCAGCCAGCCGCCGCTCTGGAGCAGGAACGGACCCACGTGCGCGAAGTCGGGCGAGATCGTCAGACCCGCCACACCCGTGGACGACAGCTTCTTCGCGTCTGCGTGCAGTTGATCCCAGGTCTTCGGGATGTCGGCATCGGTCAGCCCGGCCGCCTTCCACATCTTGGTGTTGATGGCGAGCGCCAAGACCCCGACGTCCTTGGGCGCCGCGTAGAACCGGCCGTCGCTCGTGAACGTCTGCTGCAGTTGCGGGTAGAAGCTGCCGGCGTTGGGCAGGTCGGCTGCGTACGGGTCGAGCCGGTGGTTGTCGACGAGGTCGGTGAACTGGTCCGGGCTGACGTAGAAGATGTCCGGCGGGTCGCCGGCCGTGAAGCCCTGGGCCAGCTCCTGGGCGAAGTCGGTTGCCGGCCGTACGTCGACCTTGACCCCGGACTGTGCCGACCATTTGGCCGCGGCGTCCTTGATCGCCTGCGTCTCGGCGGTGCCCGAGCTACCGAAGAGGACGGTCAGCGACTTGTCACCGCCACCACCACTCCCGGGCGCGGAGCTCGAACTGCTGCCGCAGGCCGCGATGGAGACTAAGGCAACGGCGCATGTCAACGCGCCGAGAACCCTGCTGTGCTTGCGCATGCTGATTTCCTTCCTGCGCCTCGTGAGGTCAGGCAATGAGCGGGAACCCACCGAGTCGGCCGTCGGCACAGTGGCCGACTCTTTCCGGCGTCTCCCGGTCCTGGTAATTTGATCGGTGACCAACTTATTGTGTGGTGTCGATCACGTCAACCGTCTTGCCGCATCGTTTCGCTGCGCTCCGGCCCTACGTCCTGTATGGAGACCCATGTCCGATCCAGCCCCACAGTCACCGCGCCAGCCGTTCCTCCATCGCAGCGTCGCGATCTTCCGCGGCTCGACCCAGGCATGGTCGCCGGCCGAAGGCCAGATCCGCCACGGCGATGGCCTGGCCGGCTTCTACCACTCCGATGTGCGGATCGTGAGCAACGCGATGCTCCGCGTCGACGGCGAGGAGCCCGAGCTCATCGAATCCGGACTGACGGGCTCGAGCGACGCGTCGTTCCTGTACGCGGTCCGATCGATCGACGAGCCGGGTGCGGATCCGTTGGTGGAACTGCGTCGCGACCGCACCTGCGGCGAGGGCGGGGTCCGCGAGGTGGTCGAGCTGCGGGCGCAGACGCATCGGCCCGTGCGCGGTGTCGTCGAGGTGGCCCTCGCGAGCGACCTTGCCGGGATGGACCCCATCAAGAGCGGACGAGCCGTCGCACCCAAGGACCCCGATGTCTCAGTGACCGGGGACTCCCGATGGATCGGGTGGCGCGACAAGGACGTGGCGGTCACGCTCGACACCGACACGGCGTGCACGGTCACGGTCGAAGGCGACCAGATCATGCTCAGGTGGGACGTGCTGGTGGCTCCGGGCGAGCCATTGAGGACCTGGTGGTCTGTCGGGGCGACCGACAGGCTCAGCGTCCTCGGCCCAGCCTCCCGGCCGGGCGACCTCGTCGACGGCATGCCCCGCGCGACGTACGCCGACCACCGGGTGGACCGGTTCCTCGCGCGCGCCTTCGACGACCTGGAGTCATTGCGCGCAACGCTCGCCGGCGGCACCGAGGTGTTCCTGGCCGGCGGCATCCCGTGGTTCCAGACACTCTACGGACGCGACTCCATCTGGGCGGCCCAGATGCTGCTGCCGGTGACCTGGCAGCTCGCGGCGAGCACGCTGCGCGCCCTGGCCAGCAGGCAGGGCCGACGGGTCGACGTCGCCAGCGCCGAGGAGCCGGGCAAGATCCTTCATGAGATCCGTCGCTCGTCGCAGAACGAGGAGCAGCGGGCGGGCCTGCCACCGGTCTACTACGGCACGATCGACGCGACGCCGCTCTGGATCTGCCTGCTCTCCGACGCCTGGCAGGCCGGGATGCCCCGGAACGAGGTCGAGGATCTGCTTCCGTCCCTCGAGCTCGCGCTCGCCTGGATCCGCGACCACGGCGACTCCGACGGCGACGGATTCGTGGAGTACATCGACGCATCGGGTCGCGGCCTGGCCAATCAGGGCTGGAAGGACTCGGGCGACTCGGTGCAGTTCGCCGACGGCACGCTCGCAACCGGTCCGGTCGCACTGGTCGAGGTCCAGGCGTACGCCTATCGGGCGCTCACCGTCGGGGCGATCCTCCTGGAGGAGTTCGGCCGCCCCGGCGCCGAGGACTGGCGTGCCCGCGCGGCTCGGCTGCGGGACCTGTTCCACGCCGCATTCTGGCTGCACGACGAGAAGGGCCCCTATCTCGCGATGGCGCTCGACGGCGCCAAGCGCCCCGTCGACGCGGTCGCCTCCAACATGGGTCACGTCGTGGGCTCGGGCCTCCTCGACGCTGATCAGACCGAGGCCGTCGCCGGCCGCCTCCTCGGCGAGGACATGTTCAGCGGATACGGGATCCGCACGCTCTCCACGACGGCCGGCCGCTACTGGCCGCTGCGCTACCACGGCGGCAGCGTGTGGCCCCACGACTCGACCCTGATCGCCCGGTATCTGGCCGACGCGGGCCACCTGGACGCCGCGCGGACCATCGCGCGCGGCCTCCTGGACGCCGCCGAGGACTTCGACTATCGCCTGCCGGAGCTCTTCGGCGGGCACGAGAAGGGCTCCACGCCCCATGCGGTCCCCTACCCCGCCGCGTGCCCGGTGGTGTGCTGGAGCGCCGCCTGTGCCATCACCGTCGCATCGATCCTCGGAGAGCGCCTGCCGTGACCACGAGGCTCGGACACCAGCCCTACCTGCACGATCTGTACGCCGCGATCGGCGCGCCGACCCAGGCATGGACCGCGGCCGACGGAGACATCCATCCCGGGACCGGTGCACAGGGCTGCTACCACGGCGACGTACGGATACTCTCGGGCCTGATCCTCACTGTCGACGGACAGCGCCCCGTCCCGCTGACCACCGGTGCGCACGGCCCGGACCGCATCGAGTTCGTCGCCACGGCCCCCGCGCTGGACCTCCCCGATCCGGACCCGAAGGTTCGGGTCCGGCGCGAGCTCACCGTCCGTCCCGGCGAGGTGGATCTGCAGGTCACCGTGACCAACGGCAACGACGTCAGCCGTCACGGATCGCTGTGCGTCGAGGTCCAGAGCGATCTGGCGGGCATGGACGAGATCAATAGCGGCGTGTGTCCCGCTCCGCTGATCCCCAGCATCGACTCCGGGGACGGCGGGGTCTCGCTCCGCTGGTCGGGCGAGGGCACGGTGGCGGTCCTCACCGCCGACGGCGCCGCTCTCGAGCCATCGGGGTCCGACGACGGGCACCCGCGCCTGGTCTGGCAGGTCGCACTCGAGCCGTCGGCCAGTCGGACGTTCGGGTTGCGGCTGCGTGCGCGCGACGAGCGGGCGGTCGTCGCCGCGACGGACGGGGTCCCCTGGACCGCACCGAGGGTGAGCTGTGCCGACGAACGCATTCCCCGGCTGGTGCAGCGCTCGCTGGAGGACCTCGCAGGACTCGTGATGACCACGCCGTTCTCGCCCGGCGACCCCTTCCTCGCCGCCGGCGCTCCCTGGTACTTCACGCTCTTCGGCCGCGACTCGCTGTGGGCGGCGCGGATGATGCTGCCGCTCGGGACAGCCCTCGCGGAGGGCACGCTGAGGACGCTGGCCGCGCTGCAGGGGTCTGCGGTGTCCGTCGAGACGGCCGAGCAGCCCGGCAAGATCCCGCACGAGGTGCGGCGCGAGGCGCTGCAGCTGGACGAGACCTCTCATCTGCCCCCGATCTACTACGGCACGATCGATGCCACTCCGTTGTGGATCTGCCTGCTCCACGACGCATGGACCTGGGGGATGCCCGAGGACGCCGTACGGCCGCTCCTGCCTGCGCTGCGGGCGGCGCTGTCGTGGATGGAGGACTACGGCGACGCCGACGGGGACGGTCTGCTGGAGTACAACGACGAGGCCGGGACCGGGCTGGCGAACCAGGGCTGGAAGGACTCCGGCGACTCGGTCCAGTTCACGGACGGCACGCTCGCATCCGGCCCGATCGCCCTGGTCGAGGTCCAGGCCTACGCCTACGAGGCGGCGACGAAGGGGGCGCGCCTGCTCGATGCCTTCGACGGTGCCAGCGCCGGCGAGCCGTGGCGGACATGGGCCGACCGGCTACGGGACCGGTTCCACGACAGCTTCTGGACCAGCGATCACCTCGGCCCCTATCTCGGAATCGCGCTCGACGGCGACAAGCGTCTGGTCGACAGCGTCACGTCGAACCCGGGCCACGTCCTGGGCACGGGCATCCTGAGCCCGGAGCAGAGCGAGCTCGTCGCCCGGCGGCTCGTGCACGAGACGATGAGCTCCGGCCTCGGCCTGCGGACGATGTCGACCGACTCAGCCGGCTACTGGCCGTTGAAGTACCACGGTGGCAGCGTCTGGCCGCACGACACGGCCATCGCGATCCGCGGCCTGGTCGCGGAGGGTCACCACGAGGCGGCCGCCAACCTCGTCGAGGGGCTGCTCCGGGCAGCGGACCACTTCGACTATCGGCTGCCCGAGCTGTACTCCGGCGACCGGTACGAGCGCGGGGCCGGCGTCGTGCCCTACCCCGCCGCGTGCCGACCGCAGGCGTGGTCGGCCGCCTCGGCTATCGCCATCCTGGAGGCGCTTACCCTCCCGGTCCCCGACCGCGCGACCGGCTCGATCCGGTCCGCCTCCGGTGGATCCACGCCATTCGGGGACATCCACATCGAGGGTCTCGTCGTCGGCCGCGTCCCGGGATCCGACACCGTCCCCACGGCTCAGCCTTGACCCACGTGCGCCACGAGGATCGAGGCTCAGGACTCGGGGGCGAGCCGGAAGCCGAGGGGGCTCGCAACCACCTCAGCGAACACCAGCTCAGCGGCCCCGCATAGGACCATCTCGGGCCCGAACATCGAAGGCCGCACGCGAAGCGCGCGACCGACCGTCGGAATCACGACCTCAGCCAAGCTCGCCTCGAGGACGTGGGGCAACCGCCGGTAGAGCGAGCCGAGGAAGCCCCCGAGCACGATCATCTGCGGATCGAGGATGTTCGCAAGGTTGCCCAACACGACCCCGAGCACCTGCAACTGTCGTTCCGCCAGCGCGAGGAACTCCTCGTTGTGGGCATTCTGGATCACCTGGTCGAGCTCCCCGTCGGTGACATTGGTGTGGCCGAGCGTCGCCAACAGGTCGTCGCGCTTGATCACGGCCTCGAACGTGCCTCGGAGACCGAGAAAGTCGGTCTCCGGAGAGTCCGAGATGCGTACGTGCCCCACCTCCCCGGCGAAACCGGACGTCCCGGCGAGGATGTGGCTATCGATGACGATGCCGCCTCCGATGCCGCCGGCGCCGGCGAAGACGTAGACGAAGTCGCTCAGTCCCTTGCCGGTCCCCCACCTGTGCTCCGCTTGTGTCACCAGCCGTGCGTTGTTGTCGAGCCAGACCGAGAGGCCGGTCTTGGACGCCAGCAGCGACTTGAAGTCACAATCCGTCCACCCGAGGCGCGGCGCGGATAGCACGACGCCGGTACGACGTGACACCTGCCCCGGAATGGCGACACCCACGCCGGCAATGCGGAAGCCAGGAGGCAGCTCCTCGCGGATCTCGTTGATGAGCTCCGTGGCAGCGATGGCGGCCTCCTCGGGCTGAAGTGCGTCTGCCATGGGGTGCCGCAAGGAGTGGACGACCTGGCCGTCGAAGCTGACGACGCCGACGCGGAGAGCGTCGCTCTCCGGATTGACAGCGAAGGCACCCATCATGCTCGTCGGGGCCACCATCATGCCCGGCCGGCCGACCCCGAGTGCGCCCGTCGCATGACTCTCGGAGATGAGACCAAGGTCGGCAAGATGCCCCACCAACTCGAGGACGGTCGTCCGTCCCAGGCCAAGCGAATGCGATAGCTGCACGCGCGAAACCGGCCCGCGATCGTGAATCACCGCGAGAGCGGCCGACAGGTTCCTGCTCCGCAACTCGTTCTTGGCCTGGCCCCGTGAAGTCGCCACCGCCGCCTACCCGCCATTCACATCGTCGACAGAATCCACAGGTCCCGACACGAAGAGGCCATTCTAACCCGGACCATCTCGCGCTACGGTCTCCTCCGCCTGGCGTCGACTCGGCGCGATGCGGTGGACGCCGGCGAGGGTCGCCGCGAGCTCGCCCGAGACATCGTCGTACTGGACGCGTCCCGCGCTCATCGAGGCGTGCAGCAGCCGGCCGGGGGCGGTCACGAAGCCGACGTGGTGGACGACGGCGCCCGGCCGTTGGAAGAAGCAGAGGTCGCCGGGGCGCTCGCCGTGCTTCTCGACGGATCGGGAGACGGCCGCCTGGTCGTCGGCGTCGCGAGGGAGCGTCACCCCGAAACGGCGGTGCACGAGGTGGACCAGGCCGGAGCAGTCGATCCCCTGGGGCGACAGCCCGCCCCAGATGTAGGGGACGCCTTCGAGGCGGCCGGCGAGCCCGAGGACCGCGGCGGTGTCGACCTCACCGGCCGTTACCGCAGCCACGTCGTCGACGGCCGCCCACAGGGGGCACGGGGAGCCGGCCACCCGCATCGGGACCCGTCCCCTGGCCTCGGGACCGACGGCGTGCAGCCTGACACCGAGCGGAGCCTCGCGGCCGGCGCCGCCTCCGGCCGCGTTCAGCACCGTCGTCAGCGCGGTGACGACGTAGGTCGGATCGGCGGGCTCGGTCTCGTCGCGCACCAGGTGGGTGGCGCGGACCCAGCCCAGGTAGCCGCGCGGGTCCGAGCCGCTGCGGGACTGGCCGAGGGCCGCCACCAGCGCCCAGCCGTCCGCGATGTCCTCGACCGCGACGCGATCCCCCAGGAGGAGCTGCGTGAGGGTCCGCCCGACGAGGTCGCGACGCGCCGCGTCGTCGAGGCCGGCGACCCAGCCCGCCAGGTCGGGCCGGTCCGCGGTGGCGAGGGCGTCGCACGGCCGGGGAGCGGTCGGCTCGGCCCACATCGTCGCGACGCTCACGCGCACCGCGGCGTACGCGCCGGGCGCCAGGACCGCGGTAGCCATCTGCGTCTCCCCAACAGGTAAATGAGCAACAACATCTCACTGTAGTGCGTAGCATTGTTACATTGACCCGGTGGCCCACGTCTCCGCCGTTCACGTCCACCGCGTCTCGACCAGGCTGCTGCGCCCGTTCGTCACCGCCGTCCGCCGCGCCGAGACGCTCGACTCGGTCGTCGTCGAGGTGCGCGACAGCGAAGGCCGCTCGGGCTGGGGCGAGGCGCCGACCAGCTGGCGGGTGACCGGCGAGAGCGTCGAGGGCGTCACCGCGGTCGTCGAGCAGGCCCTGGCGCCTGCGGTCAGGGGCCTGCCGGTCGACGATCCGGCGGCCGCCTCCCGCGCGCTCGAACGGGCCGCCGTGGCCAACAACTCGGCCCGGATGGCGGTCGACTGCGCCCTCTACGACCTCGCCGCCCAGCACGCGGGCCTGCCGCTGTGGCGCTATCTCGGCGGGTACGACGGCGCGGTGACCACCGACATGACGCTCTCGATGACGTCCGACTCCGCCGAGCTGCTGGCGACCGCACGGGAGCATGTCGCGGCCGGGTTCGACACGCTCAAGGTCAAGGCGGGCGCCACGGGGCCGAGCCCCGAGCAGCTGCGCGAGCTGCGGGATGCCGTCGGAGCCGGCGTCACGCTGCGGGTGGACGCCAACCAGGCCTGGTCGGTCGAGCAGGCTGTCGCGACGATCCAGGCCGCCGAACGGCTCGAGGTCGGACTCGAGCTGGTCGAGCAGCCGGTGCCCCGAGACGACATCCACGGTCTGGCCCAGGTCGCCCGCCGGGTCTCGACTCCCGTCCTGGCCGACGAGTCGGTGTGGACGCGGCGCCAGCTGCTCGAGCTGCTCCGCACCGGGCCGGTGCCGCTGGTGAACATCAAGCTGGCGAAGACCGGCGGCATCCGGGAGGCACTCGCCGTCGCCGAGCTCGCCCGCGACCGCGGCGTCGGCGTCCTGGTGGGCTGCATGCTGGAGAGCCACGTCGGGATCACCGCCGCGGCGAGCCTGGCCGCGGCCGTCGCCACGACCGCCGAGACGACCGGGCTCCCTCGGGCCCAGGACCTCGACGGCGGCCTGTGGCTCGCGGCGTCGCCGGTCGTGGGCGGCGCGGTCTACGACCGCTCGCGCATCGTGCTCCCGGACGCCCCCGGGCTCGGCATCGCCGCGCTGGTCAGTCCTGGAAGCGGCGCTGGATGCGGATGAAGATGCCGGACACGATCATGACGATGAGGAAGCCCAGGATCGCGAGGGCGGTCGCGAGGCCCATGGACTGGGCGGTCGTCCCGAACCCACCGAAGCCGGTGCGGTAGAAGAGCGTCGCCAGCACGTCGGTGGAGTAGTTCGGTCCCGCCTGGGAGCCCTCCAGGATGTAGATGAAGTCGAAGGTGCTGAAGGCGCCGATGAAGTTGATGGTCGTGATCGTCAGGATCGTCGGCCGGATGGCGGGCAGCAGCACCGACCACAGGGTGCGGAACTTGCCGGCGCCGTCGAGCTGCGCGGCCTCCATCAGCTCCCCGGGCACGTCCATGAGCGCCGCCAGGAACACCAGGACGGGGAATCCCATCCCCGCCCAGGCCGTGATGACCGCGATCGTCGGCAGCGCGAGCGTCGGCGAGCCGAGGAACGGCTTGTCGAGGGCCTGGAGATGCAGCGTGGTCAGGATGTTGCTGAGCACGCCCTCGTTGGGCTCGAGGTAGATGGCCCAGATGTAGGCGACGGCCACCGGCGGCAGCGTGAACGGCAGCATGAAGAGGACGGTGTAGCGCCGCGACCCCTTCTCCTGGATCAGCATGAGCAGCCAGGCGAGCCCGATGCCGACGACGAGCGTGATCACCATCGACATCGCGAAGAAGTAGAAGTTGTGGCCGACGGCCCGCCAGAACTCGTGGGAGAACTCGTGGTCGAACAGCGCGTAGGTGTAGTTCTTGATCCCGACGAAGTTCTGCAGCGGACCCGTGCCGGACCAGTTGTAGAGGCTGTAGCGGATGCCGGCGACCAGCGGGTAGATGACGAACGCCGCGAACAGGATGAATCCGGGTGCCACCAGTCCCGCGAGTGTGGCCACGTGGGCGGGGTTGGCCCGGCGACGGCCGGTGCTCCGGGGCGGCTTGGTGGCCGGGCTAGAGGCGACCGGCGCGTCGTCGATGGTCTGGCTCATGGGATCCTCCCCACTGGGTGGCGGGCCCGGCGATGCCGGGCCCGCCACAGCGGTCAGCTCAGCTTCCGAAGTACCACTTCAGGTCGTTCTGGACCTTCGCCGCCTCGTCCTCGGCACTGATCTTGCCGAGCAGCAGATTGACGATGTCGGGCTGCTGCGCGGTGAAGATGCCCTGGTCCGTGTTGACGGCCTGCTTCGCGTTGAGCGAGTCCGGGCCGACCGGCGGGCTGTCCAAGGTGCTGCGGATGCCGACCACCGGGCTGGCCGGAACCGTCTGGAACCAGTTGTAGGCCTGCGTCGACAGGGCGTACTTCGACGGGATCGTCACACCCGAGATCGGCGAGATCTCGCCGGCGATGTTCGAGAACGCGTCGCCGAACTGCTTGGTCGCCGTGAACTGGATGACCTTCTTCGCGGCGGCCTGCTCGGCGGCGTCCTTGATCTTGGCGTTCATCGAGATGTTACCGTCGACGTACCACTCGATCTTCGGCGTCTGCCCGTCCGGCGAGGGGACGAGCTCCTGGCCGTAGTTGAGGCTCGGGTTCACCTGGTCGATCTGGGCGGTGTCGAAGATGCCGTCGATGATGAAGGCGGACTTGCCGAGCGCGAAGTCGGTCTCCTGCTCGTTGCCCGCGGCGCCGACGCCCTGCCAGTTGCTCTCGAAGTAGGGGGCGAGCTGCTGGAAGGCCTTCTCGGAGTCCACGTAGGGCTGGTCGGTGAGCGAGGCCTTCTTGTCGACCAGGTCCTGGTTCCACTGGTTCGACGCCGACGAGGCCTCGATCGACTCGAGCTGAAGGGCGAGCAGCCACCCCTGCGTGCCCATCACCGACATCGGGGTCACGCCCTTGCTCTGGAGCGTGTGCATGGCCGAGATCAGGTCGTTCCAGGTGGTCGGTACGGCGACGCCGTTCTTCTGAAGGAGGTCCTTGTTGTAGAACAGCTCCATCGTCTGGATCGCGAAGGGAACGCCATAGGTCTTGCCCTGGTACTGCGCGGCCGCGAGCGACGTCTTGTTCATGCCCGAGAAGTCGACCACGCTGTCGAGCGGCTCCGCGAGGCCCGCGGCGGCGTACTTCATCGTCCCGGTGCCGGCGCGGTCGTAGAAGATGTCCGGACCACTGCCGCCGTTCATCGCGGTCTGCAGCACGGAGTCGTACGTCGTCGGCGTCACGGCACGGAAGTTGATCTTGACTCCGGTGTCCTGCGCGACCGTCTGCCACATCGCAGCGTCCTGGGACCGCCACGACCACACCGTGATCGTCGGCGTCGCACCGTTGGCGGACGACGACGACGAGCCGCAGCCCGTGAGCGTGGCCGCCACTGCGACCGCCGCGACCGCGAGTGCGGCTCCGGCGCGCACCCGGCGCTTGAGCCTAACCTTCATGACAGGTTCCTTTCTGAGGGGTCTACCGGCGGCAGGTTGCGGGATGGCCGGTTCACAGCTTCACCGCGCCGGCCATCATGTTCCGGCGGAACTGACGGGCGACGAGCATGAAGCCGACGATGGTGGGCAGGCTGACGATCACGATGCCGGCGAGCATGAGCTGCCACTGGGTGGAGTACTGGCCGACGAAGTTGAGCAGGCCGACGGCCACCGTCATGCGACTCGGGTCCTGAATGAGCAGCAGCGGCAGGAAGAACTCCTTCCAGATCGCCAGGAACTGGAAGATCGCGACGATGGACAGGGCGGGCCGCACCAGCGGCAGCACCACGTGCCAGTAGATCCGCAGCGGGCCGGCGCCGTCGACGGTCGCGGCCTCCTGCAGCTCGTCGGGGATGCCGCGCATGAAGTTGGTCAGGATGAAGACGCTGAACGACATGCCGCCGGCGGCCATGACGATGATCAGGCCCCAGAGGCTGTCGAGAAGGCCGAGCTCGCGCACCAGAATGAAGAGGGGCAGCGCCACGAGCTGGATCGGGAGGGCCATGCCCGACATGAAGAACAGGAACAGCGCCTGGTTGCCGGTGAAGCGGTAGCGCGCGACGACGAAGGCGACGAACGACGCCAGCACCAGCATGGCGAGGTCGGCGACCACCGCGACGACGATCGAGTTGATCAGCAGCCTCGCCAGGCTGCCCTCGGTCCACGCCTGCGAGTAGTTCTGCGTGTTCCAGTGCGTCGGCCAGCTCAGCGGCGTGCCGAGGATCCCGGGGATGTCCTTGAAGGACAGGTACACGACGAAGAGCAGCGGCACCAGGACGATCACCGAGTAAAGGGCGAGCACCGCGTGGGCGCCGAGGTGGCGGTCGCGCCACGATCGCCTCTGCCTGGAGACCGGCCGCTTGGTCGCCGTGGCCTGCCGCATCGAGTCCTCCATGGTCCGCCGAGAGAGTGTTGGAAGATTACATGTAGTTAGAAAATGATGTCAACGCTTTACAAACAGTTGGATTCCGCCAAGAGCGCGGTCGCGACCCGGCGGATCTCGTCCTGCCCGCTTCGGCCGGGGAAGCCCGACGTACACACGGCGAGGATGCGGTGGGACGCGGTGCCGGGCCCGCCGACGAAGGCGACGTCGTGGTCGATGTGCTCGACCCACCCGGACTTCGAGCCCCACGGGGTGCCGGGACGCAGCACCTCGGCGATGGTGGCGAGCTCCTGGCCCTCGAGGGTCTCGATCATGACCCGCGTCGCCGCGGGCGAGGCGAGCGTCCCGCCGACCACTGCGGCCATGAGCCTGGCGAGGCCGTGGGCGGTCACCTCGTTGGTTGCGCCGGCCCCGGCCGCAGCGAGGTCGCCGATGAGGCGCTCCATCCGGCAGCCCTGATCGCCGGCGGTGCGCAGGATGTCGCCGACGGCCGACAGGCCGACCGCGCCGGCGAGCAGGTTGGTGGCCTCGTTCGACGAGCGCCGGATCATCGCGTGCACGATCTCGAGCACGGAGAGTGGAGTGCCCTCGGCGGGCATGCGCTCGTCGCGGTCCTCGACCGGCACCTCGAACGGCGGCGCGCCGGCGGCGCCGCTCGGGAAGCTGGTGCGCACCGTCAACTCGTCGGCCCAGGTCAGCTCGCCGGCGTCGACGGCGCGGGCGACCGCCGCCATCAGGGCGAGCTTCACGGTGGAGGCGGCGTAGAACGGTCGCCGCTCGTCCTCGGCGGCGAGCATGCGTCCGTCGGTGTCGAGCAGGCAGTACGCCGTCCGGGTCGTCACCGTCCCTCCGTCCGGTACGCCGCGACGCGGTCCGCGATCGCTGCGCGCAGTGGCTGGATCGCCGAGGACTCGCGGCTGGGGTGGACTCGGTTGGTCAGCAGGGCGATGACACTCTCGCTCGCGCGGTCGACCTGGAGCGACGTGCCGGTGAAGCCGGTGTGGCCGCGGGCCGTCGTGGTGACGCCCATGAAGGCGGCGTCGCCGATCCGCAGGCCCATCGCCGAGCCGAAGCCGCCCTCGGGCGAGGTGGTCGGCCGGCCGAGGATCGGGGTGAGGGCGTCGTCCCACATCCAGGCGCCGCGCACCCGGCCGGCGCCGCGACGTACCGCCTCGCCGAAGTCCAGCAGCCCTCGCGCGGTGGCGAACAGGCCGGCGTTGCCCGCGCCGCCGCCGAGCGACCAGGCGGTCTCGTCATGGACGACGCCGCAGACGACGCCGCGGTGCAGCGCGGGCTGGTGCTCGGTCGCGGCGCACCGGGCGGGATCGGGGTCGGCGGTCACCTCGTCGAGGCCGAGCGGACCGAGCGTCCGCTCCGTGACCAGGGACCGCCAGGGCCGGCCGGTGACAGCCTCCAGGTAGGCCATCGCCGTGTTGTAGCCGACGCAGGAGTACTCGAAGCGCGCCCCCGGCGACGCCTCGAGCGGCGTCGCCACCAGATCGGACAGCAGGGCATCCCGGTCCGGCAGCGGGGTCGCGGTCAGCCGTGTCCCATCCGGGATCGTGGCCAGGTGGGCCGCCAGCGGGGCGCGCCATCCGTCCCAGGTCGCGGGCAGTCCCGAGGTGTGGCTGAGCAGGTGCCGCAGGGTCACCGCGCTGCGCTCGCCGGACCGGTACGCCGCCAGTGCCGACGCGACGGGGGCGTCGAGATCGACCACGTCCTCGTCGGCCAGGCTCAGCGCGGTATGGGCGGTGAAGACCTTCGTCACGCTCGCCAGGTCGAACCAGGTCGCGGCCGTGACCGGCACCTGCCGCTCGGGCGCAAGGGGCTGCCCGTCGGGGTCCGACGTGGCCTGGGTGCCGAGATGCACCTCGACGGCGAGCTCGCCGTCGAGGGCCACGAGACAGGCAACGCCGGAGAACTGGCGCTCGCCCAGGGCCGCCCCGAGCAGGGCGGCGATGTCCTCGGAGAGCCCGGGAGCACCGATCACGGTCCGATTCACCTCACGTATCTCGTCGTGCTCGGTAGAGGAGCAGGTGGTCGGGATAGGTCTCGGCCGTCGTCGCGTCCTCGACGCCCTCCCAGAGGCCCTGCCGCTGCTCGGCCAACGCCAGCCGCAGCCGGTCGGAGCCCCAGAGCCGGTCCAGCGCGTGCCCGACGTGGTCGACCTCGGTGCCCGGCGGGAGGACGGCGAACTCGCCCGGGTAGAGCCGCGCCAGGGTCTCGAGGATCGCGACCCCCGTGCGTACCGGTCGATAGGCGTCGCGGTCGGTGAGATGGAGATGCGCGCCATGCACGACGGAGCCCGCGTGCTTGTGGAAGGTCGGGCGCACGTGGATCTCGCGGAACGCCACACCCGGCAGCTCGAGGGCCCGCAGGGCCGGCACCAGCCGGTCGTCGACGTACGGCGCGCCGAAGATCTCGAAGGGCCTCGTGGTGCCCCGGCCCTCGCTGGCGTTGGTGCCCTCGAGCAGGCCGGTCGCGGCGAACGCCCAGACGCTGTCGGGGGTCGGGAGGTTCGGGGACGGCATCACCCACGGGCGTCCGGTCCACTCCCCCGGGCGGGAGCGGTCCCAGCCGGCCATCGGCACCACGGTGAGCCGGCCGGGCGTCTCGAGGTCGAACAGGCGGGCGAGCTCGCCCGAGGTGAGCCCGTGGCGCTGACGCACGGCCGTTCGGCCGACGAAGCTGGCGAACCGGCGATCGAGCTCGGGTCCCTCGACGCGGACCCCACCGAGCGGGTTGGGTCGGTCGAGCACGACGACCTCGATGCCGAGCCGGGCGCAGGCGGCCATGGCGTCGTACATCGACCAGGTGTAGGTCCAGTAGCGCACACCGACGTCCTGAAGGTCGAGCACCAGTGCGGCGAGGCCGCGCCCCGCGAGGACCTCGTCCATGACCGGCCCCGCGCCGTACGCGTCGACGACCGGCAGACCGGTCGCCGGATCGTGCCCGGACGGCTCGGCCCCGCCCGCCTGGGCGGTCCCGGTGAGCCCGTGCTCCGGGCCGAAGACGGCGACGAGCTCGACCCCGGCAGCGCGCAGGACGTCGATGTTGCGCTCGAAGGACGCCGTCAGGCCGGTGTGGTTGGTGAGGAGCCCGACGCGCCGCCCGGCGAGCGGGCCGGGATCGCCGAGGAGCACATCCAGGCCGGTCCGTACGCCGGTCGCGGAGGAGGCCGCCTCGATCATCCGTCCTTGAGTCCGTTCAGGCTCTCTCGGGTGACCCGAAGCGCCCGGATGCTGTTGTCGTAGTCGGCTCGTGCCACGCCGACGAAGATGTAGTCCACCAGCGTCAGCTGTGCGATCCGGCTTGCCATCGCACCGGACCGGAACGTCGTCTCGCGGACGGCGGTGCGCAGGGTCACGTCGGCGTGGGCCGTGAGCGGGGAGCCGCCCACGTTGGTCACGGCGACCGTGGCAGCGCCGGCGGCCCGGGCCACCTTGAGGAGCTCGATCGCCTCCCGGGTCCGCCCGCTGTGGGAGAACCCGATCGCCACGTCACCCGGATGGAGCAGAGCGGAGGAGACCAGGGCGTCGTGGGCGTCGTACTCCGACCGGGCGACCCGCCCGATCCGCGCCAGCTTGTGCGCGAGGTCCTGTGCGCTGGCATTGCTCGCGCCGACGCCGAAGGCGACGACGCGGCCTGCGACGAGGATGCCGTCGATGACCTGCTGGAGCGCCGCGAGGTCGAGGTTCTCGGCCGTCTCCTGGATGCCGAATCGTTCCGAGGCGCTGACCTTCGCGACCATCTCCGCGAGCGTGTCGGTCGGCAGGATGTCCGATCCGTAGGGACCCTCGCCGCCGCCGTGGGCAACCTCGGCCGCGAGCTCCGCCGCCATCTGCAGCTTGAACGGGCTGTAGCCGGTGAACCCGAGCGTGCGACAGAACCTGACGACCGACGTCTCCGAGGTGTCACACGTCTGCGCCAGCTGGGAGATCGTGAGCTCGAGCACGATCTGGGGCCGCGACAGGATCGCGTCCGCGACCCGCCGCATCGACGGCGGATACGAGTCGAGATGCGACTGGATGTTCGTCTGGATGCTCACGCGCGCAACGTTAGGGTCGGCTCCCTCGCCACCCAGGACAAACGCCGAGTTTCGCCTCACGGCGGCGACTGTACGAAGATCGGCCCGACTCCGTCAATAGTTTACACTCCTTGAGTGTTGCTCGTAAACTAGTGACATCGCACCGACGGGACGAAGGAGGCTCGGTGGACAGGGCCGGCGCAGGTGATCTCGGCATCGACTTGGGCAAGACGTCCTGCCGGGTCCGCCTGATCTGCCCCGACGGCGTCCTGGAGGGCCAGGGCTCCGGCGCGACCGGCTTCGCCGCCGGCGACGCGGGCATCGCTCAGGCGCTGGCCGCGCTCGACGCCGCGCTCCGCCAGCTTGCCCCCTCCGCCCTCGGTGGCGTACGCCGGATCGGCGTCGGCGCTGCCGGCGTCGACGCCAACCGCGCGGCGGCCACGACCTTCGCCGCTGCCCTGGCCGCCAGGTTCGGCGCGCCGGTCACGGTCGTCAGCGACGCGCTGGCCGCCCATGCCGGGGCGCTCGGGGGCGACGCCGGCACCGTGCTGATCGCCGGCACCGGCGCCGTCGCCTTCCATCTCGACCGCGACGGCGCCCTGCGGCGCGCCGACGGGTGGGGGATCTGGCTGGGCGACCTGGGCAGCGGGCGCTGGATCGGCCAGGAGGGGCTTCGGCGGGCGCTGCTGGCGCGCGACCTCATCGCGTCCTCCACGAGCCTCGTCGGAGCGGCCGAGGGCCTCACCGGATCCCTCGAGGACCTGCCGCGCTACGTCTCGAGCGCCCCGCAGCCCGAGCGGCTGCTGGCCGCCTTCGCGCCCGCCGTGCTGCACCACGCCGAGGAGGGAGACGAGGTCGCCCTCGCCATCGTCGAGGAGGCGGTCGGGCACCTCGCGGCGACCGCCGCGGCGTGTACGCCGCCAGGCGAGCGCGTCTCCGTCGTGGGAGGCCTCACCTCGTCCGACCTGCTCCTCGCGCGCCTGGGCGCAGCGCTCGG
>Ga0131853_10009773_pt1 | contig 17550 bp, 8 predicted proteins | sample TergutLab28metaG_FD_92764 | JGI IMG/M metagenome (GOLD analysis project Ga0131853, IMG submission 92764) | Labiotermes labralis P1 segment gut microbial communities from Petit-Saut dam, French Guiana - Lab288 P1 (version 2) (version 2) | ecosystem: Host-associated > Arthropoda: Insects >... | reverse complement strand
TAAAAAAAAAAAAAACGGCCCCCGGAAAAAAAAAAAGGGAGCCCGGAAAAAGGGGGGGAGGGGGTGATAAAATCCCCCACCGGGCCCCCCCCCCCCCCCCCCATGAAGGCTATATCTTTATGACTGTAGCCTACTTACACACAACATGCAAGCTCAATGTTCATGAAACTTACTACAAAAGCGTACTTGTTGTCATCCTATACCGGCCATACAAACTTTTTATTAGACCTACACTTGCTACCTCTGCTGTGGAAGATGGTTGTGTATCAAACTTAAAACATTGGCCCTGAAATCCTCTACTCTAGGAAGTGTGTCATCCCCGTTGTGTGTGTGAAACTAGGAAAAGGTATGTAGTCAAACACAACTAGATCACTGAGATGTATTTAATGACTGTGATGGAAACAACTACATGTTTCGGCCTGTATTGGCCATCATCAGGTTCTCTAGGGAACTTAAGGGTTAGCTATGTGCATGCGCGCGCGCGTGGTGTAGAGATCTCTACATACGCGTAGCTTGACAAACCGAATCGAAGCAGGGGTCAGATAAAGCACAGTCATTAAATACACCTCAGTGATCTAGTTGTGTTTGACTACATACCTGTTCCTAGTCCTCTACTCTACTATCTTAAAAAAAAACTATTGCAGGTGCTGTTTTGTTCCAGACAGCAAAACAGGGCAGTGTGGATGCAGAACATTTCCGTCACCGTCTCCCCACTATCTCGTGTGAGAACTCAACTTATTTGATGACTATGGTTTTAATCTGGAGGAGAAAAAAACAGTATTACCAAATTAAAGCAAACACTTGCCATTCACGGGGGCTAAACTCTTGAAAAATCCTGAAAATATGAAAGAGTGATACACAAATTTAAGACCTTCTAGGGAAAATGGGTTTATAGGAACCAGACATATGAAAACATAAGACATAAAATAATAATTCACACATTGCCAAAAAAATTTGTGCTAGTGTACACTGAAACAACATCAATGTTCATGGCTCAGAGTTGTCAGGGTAAATGAATAATGTACAGTGCACAGCGGAGGGGAAGACAGAACACTTGAAAAAAAGGTGACGTCCAATAGATTTGTGAAATGCCTATTTGAAGAACTGTTCATCTGGAAGGCTTGTTTCCGAACAAAACCCTGGCGAACCCAACCCACTGCTCCAGATGGCCATCACAACCTCTCCCACCCTCCTACATGACCCTGCTAGTCAAACAGTAACCTTCACAGTGCTCGCACCCTACAACGCAGCACCCCACAACTGCTACCAACTACATCCAGGAGAACCAGGTATGTAGCCAACTTCACATTAAATCTCCACCCCCTATACCAACCTGCCCATCACCGGCATACTCCCCCTAGTGCACCTAATAACACCTGCACCACACACCCCTCCCATCAAAATCAAAGAGGCACAACGCATGCATCAGAACACCCGCTCCCGATACACCAGACCTGAAAAACGCACGAGGCAGATACCAGTCCAACGCTACGACAAACCCATTTGCACACGACATTCGCATATACACACGAGGTTCCATCTAGGTTTACTACACACTGCCCCACAAAAAAGCCATTACAGCTAATATCTACCTTTTCCACGTTTGTTACAGCACAGCACACCACGTGCAGTAACACACGTCTGGTTCTCCTGAAGATGGGCATAATGATGCCCGAAACATGTTGAGAAACTATTGATAATAAACATCTAACTGTTGCATCTTGTTGGTTTTCTCTCTCACTTCACAATTTGCTCACGATGCACAGTCACAGACACCTAAAGAGGAGGCTCTCTTGTACAGCAACATATAACGACGATAATTGTAATTTCACTTACAGCTTTTATTTCTCTCTCTTGCAGCACGCTGTTACACGCATACTCTGCATCTCGGTAAGGACACTTCACTTCAGCTTCTTCATTGTACTGCACAGTGTTTGCAAGACAAGCCCTAAAATGGAGGAAAAAAAGTGTTCTATTTGTTTCTTGTCATGGCACCTGGCAAGTCAATCTGTTCTCCAAGGTGGATCACCATCCTGTGTGTGAGCAGTGCAGTTTAATTATTTTTTCAAAACTTGGTATGAAGATTATGTCACTGAAAGTTAAAAAAATTTTTTAACACCTTTCAACTATAAAACAAAATGGCAACCGTACAATCTCACGAGGTGAAGCAAAAAACCCACTGAACATACGATTCTGAAATTTTGAATGATGATTAGAATTGTTTACAAAAATTGGAATCTGTAGTAAGGTAATTTCCGCTAAGACTGGAACACATATATTATGTAAAATGCAAAGTGCTTTGTATTTCATGCTGGGAACAAGCTACAGCAAAGCACGTGACACTGTGTATGATGGAAGAAATTAACATACCTAAACTCTGTAAAATATTTTTTTTATCTATAGAAAAATACTGACATGGTATTATCATGGTCAAGATCACAAACTGGTTCCAGTACTAACTGATCTTTCAATTAGAGACTTATTTTCATAACAAAGAATTGTGTTATAATCTGTCATTCCTAAATGCACTGTCATCAGTAGCTGTAGTCCAAGTCACAACCTCAATGGCTCAAAGAAATTCCCCCTCAACAGACTGTCTGTGTACTATACTTTGATATAAAATGGTAACGACTATCTCATAAACGCTGAGCAGGCACTGAGGGGAGGTAGAGGTATAGATCTACTCATTACTCAACTTTGGCACTAGAAGGGGGTGAGTGGTCAATGCCATGCCCTGGGCATTTTAACCCTGGGAAAGAGACCCAGTAGGGACCAGTGCATTGTTTTTGGCTGGTGGAATTTTCAAATGGTAGGCTAGGAGTGAATCACTAATGCAGTGAAAGTGTCATGTTGGGTCTAGTGCTTCTCTCTGTCTCCATCAGCACAGGTGACCTGGTCACACTTAAGTTCCAAGTAAGTAAAAACCCACCGCTCGCCAATTCACCACACCCAGTTGGCTCATCTGCCATCTGCTAAATCCTCCACACATCAAAAACCATGAACTGCACTACATTCATTGTACAGGAGGCTGGGTGGTCCTCAGGGCTGGTCTGAATGGGTCTGAAAAATCTCCCTCCACCAGTGTATGAACCTAGGACCATCCAGCCTGTAGTGAGTTGCTATATGGCCTATGCTATCCAGGTTGCCCACACTATAATATGTCATTACATTAGAGAAATTTATTATAATTTTGTTATACATGTACCATAACAATGCTACACACCTGACTTATTCTCTAGCTTCATAGCGAGTAAAATTTCTTTATAGAATGGCAGCTTGCAATCCACAGACCAAATTTCAGCCTATCAGATAAATGCAGATTAGATCAAGGCTCTGAAATTGTGGTCCTGAGGTCTTCAAACTGTGTTTCTGTGCAACTTCAACAAGTTTTCCTCTCATTTTAATGAGAAATGTTTATTCTGATTTGATTCGATAGTTATTTGCCAGCAGAATGTGGAACATACGCTGTATTGATGTCAAACATCAGCTGTAGAACAGACACTATATTGACATCTTTGTTGTTTCTTCTTTGCGATGCCATCAAACAATTTTGGTGTGTATTCAGCTAGATTTAAAACAAATTTGTTCGAATATACCATTAAATTTTCAAATGGTTATGCACGAGTATGTTTCAGATCACATCTGTGGATCAACTCCAGCCAGTGCAAAAGACTAACAAAGCCACCCCCCCTTGTTTTGCAGACATAATCTGTTCCATGAAAACTGCCCACAAAACAAAAATCTACAAAGAAAAGCCCTACTTCCATTAATTTAAATGGGAAAGATTATAATGCATGTGCTGACCTGACCTGTCTTACATACAGTTAGTGCATGAAAGTGAAAAAAGTAGCCCCTAAAGCAAAAACAGGTACAAATTATCATTGAGCATTACAACAAAACTCTTTAAAACAAATATTTGTAATGCAAAGGACACATGCATTAACATTAATACAAACATATTTCATGACAATGAGACCAAATCACACATTTTTACAATAAAATAAATCAGTAACCAAAAACTTAAAGATTTCATAACAACAGATACTAGAAAATCCTAGGAATTTCAAAAGAATGAGCTTTGACAGGACACGAAGCCCAAAGATGCTAAGAAAGACTCTCAGATAAGCAAAGTTGTGTCCCATAACACCAATTAGTAGGTAAATTAGACTTAATAATACATTTAGAAATTATAACCATTACACACTGGAATAAAAAAAATGTGGAAATGATACAATGGACATAAATGTATTCCAGTAACACTTACTGATATAAAAATCAATCTGTACCTGCAGAAAATATGAAGACATTCCCGCAGCACAACTCCCTCACCAGCCTCATATTGAACAAGGCAGACTGAACACTCAAATGCTTCCACATTAGGGACCAAGTCTGTGTTGTCTAGATCCATCAGCTGTAAGTAATGCTGATGCTGGTCCTCTGCTTCTCTTCGTCTCTGTTCAGCAGTAATCTACAACATGCACAAAAATTCCAGTATTTAGTTCATGTACACATTGGGTCTGATTGCAACACTCTCAAAAAACACAAAGCTTTTTGATAATCTTTCAGCACCAATTATGAAATCTACATAAAAAATCATATGTGTACCTGTTACAATGTTCACACATTCTGGAGGAAATGAAGACTGATAAAACAAGACAGGAACAAACCTGTTGCAATTCGTTGTCCACCTGCTGTTCCTGTTTCATACGATGCAGCTCCTGCTCATTGGCACGGTACTCAACTGGCACGACATACTTTAAGGGCCTTTCACTTGTGCACGCTGCACATCCAGGTCGTGTAGGTGAATTGATAAGCGTGCAGACTGGGCATTTCCAACCTGCACATATCACCACCACTGTGTGGTAACTAATACAGTTGCATGAACTCATATACCATGCCTGCCTACACTACATGTGAGCACTCAGCTTGAATGGACGCTCACAGGCAAAGGTACTGAAACAGTTAAAAGAATCATCCTAGTCACTTAGAAACAAGTCCCATTGATGCTCAAATCAACATATCACATCTGCACAGGAACTCCTTGGGCTGCTGCCTAAGCCACTGTACACAGCCTCCTGCATATCATTGTCTAACAGGACTTTAATGATCCAAAGATGTGACAATAGTGTGGCAATAAGTATGGGCTGTATGCAGAACATTTGAGCACCTCCCACAGCATGATATTTTGTTGGTCCTGAACTCTGTGGGCTATATGGGCATTGGTACTGCTGTGCAGCAGTGTGATGCCATCAGTGAGTTTACTCACACAGGACCAACTACATGCCATGCAATTTTCACATCTATGGACAACATAAGACAGGCCAAAAACGCTCTTCATTTAGGTCAGACAATGATATGCTATGGTTTAAGCAACAACCTAAAAAATTCTTTGCAGTTGGAATACTCCATTGTAACACGTTAGTGTTACACTATATGCCTGTGGTGATTTCTGTCCAACTGTTGCAATACCTTCACTTGTGAGTACCCTCCAATAAGTTTCAATTGTACCCTCTGCTTAACAAAAATCAAGCGGCCTGAAATTTTCTAAGTCCCAAACTGGAAGTCACATGACGTACAGTTGCCATCATAATTCGAGTCATTTTACTTTCCTCACATTTGTGCATTCGTGGCGTTTCTCTGTCTTTCATTCATTACAATCAATCAAACTGCGTACATATTAACCAAAGACACCAACACATTTGCTTAATTTGAAGTTAAAACATGAATCAAAGCTCATTAATTTTCTGAGGCTTGTGACTTGCTAGCTCTGCTTCCATGGATGGATGTTGAGAAAGGTTGGTTGTTTCCTGCACCCGGAGGTTGCCGAGCACGTTAACGTGTGATGGCAATACTCTTCGGAAACAAACTACATTGGTTCAAGTCCCAGTGGGAGCACATAATTTTTTTCCTTTTGAATATGTTTTATACTCACAAACATTCAATTAAATTATGCAGTAAAACATCCATTATTTAATTATATGTTTCAAAAGTTATCTTTGCTCCATTGGCAGGGTTAGAAATGCAGGTGATGCAGATATTTCTGTTATTTTTCTGTAATTCTTTTTTCTTTGTTTACCGTCATTCTAATTTAGAGAGGTTGTGTTTGAATGGGACTAAAACTAGGCATGTGAACTTCCCTGTTGCTTGCAGGCCATAGCGGGTCATGAGATCTGACATTGGGCTGTATGACTTGAAACATTTAGGGAAAGGAATTGTTGAGCGTATGATGTGTGTGCTGAGGAAGTCTGGACCAAGGGTGGTTTCACTTTCTCCTTTTTTCAGGGGTGGGGTGTGGGGAGTGAAGTACTGTTGGAACAGCTGCAACTCAATTTTAGCTTGTGAAACAAGTTCATAATTCTTCTTCCACGTGGCCTTCTAGTAGACACACTTTAAAAAATGCGCGTTTTTAAAAGTCTTACTGGCTACACTGATTGTGGTGGTTACGAAAACCGAAATGCGCACTTTTTAATAATAATGAAATCAAAGGTAATGAAAAGCTAAAGTTGTTTATTTTAACCTTTTGGCGCCGGAATTATTTTTTTAATTTTAGCACACCCTGTATATAGAATGTGAATAATACAGGAACCAAATACGTTAGAATCATGAAACAAACTGCATTTTGAAGAGAAAAAAACGGAGAGTATATACCATGTTTAAAATATTCGGTACCTATATTTGTTGAATAAATGTATAAAATGCAACTTTAGAGGTTAGCGGTGAGGTACGACCACTATAGTTGATGCTAGGCGTCAAAAGGTTAAACTGTACTTTGCTGCATGATCAAAATGATGGATGGCCTGTGCCTTACCCCTGTTTAATGGTTTGTTGTAAGAATATTTATTAAGAATGTTACTTAAAGAAGCCTACATTGCTTGATAAAAATTGTTATATGATTTTTAGAACACTTTTACTAAAGGATTTCTCATTAAATTAAGTCAAGTTTCTTTCAATTTTCTGCCACCCGAATCTAATGTCTTCTGCAACTGCATTAGGGTAATTCACAATTTTTGAGCCGGGGACCAAAAAGAATATTATACCTGCTGCTGGTCATGGATGAAAATGGATGGCACGGGATTATCCATGGATTAAAAGTGACCTGCAGCGACAATATGGTCATTAACCCTTATATTAGTGTAAGCTGAATCCCTCTTCATGATATAACCACCACAATCAGTGTAGCCCGTAAGACTTTTAAAAAAGCATATTTTTAAAAATGGGTTATTGTCTACTAGAAGGCCACATGGAAGAAGAATTATGAACTTGTTTCGAAGGCTAAAATTGAGCCACACCTGTTCCAACAGTACTTCACTCCCTACACTCCACCCCTGAAAAAAGGTGACAGTGAAACCACCCTCGGTCCAGACCTCCCCAGCACACATCATACGCTCAACAATTCCTTTCCATAAATGTTTCAAATCGTGCAGCCCAATGTCAGATCTCGTGTCCCGCTACGGCCCACAAGCAACATCGAGATTCACATGTCTGGCTTTAGTCCCATTCAAACACGAACCATCTAAATCAGAATGTCGGTAAACAAAGCAAAAAGAATTACAGAAAAATAACAGAAATATCTGCGTCACTCGCATTTCTAACTCTGCCAATGGAGCAAATTAATGTTTTAACTTCAAAATGTATTGGTGTCTCTGGTTAATATACACACGGCATGATTGATTGTAATGAATGGAAGAAAGAGAAATACCACAAATGCACAAATATGGGGAAAGTAAAATGACTCACATTTTGATGGCGATTGTACGTCACATCACAGTCTGAGTGGGACGTACAAAATATCAGGCCGCTTGATTTTTGTTGAAGAGTGTACATGCCTCACATGTGATGCCCTAAAATAAAGCTAATAACATGAGTCATCTTAGCCAGTGTAATGCTACACTGTAAATGTACCTGTGTAACTGTACGTATGCATATACTGGGACTGTAAATTGTAACAGCACTCACCTAGTCGAAGGGTACCAGACTTGTGGTCCACAATGTTCACATTCTCTGTTGGTCTTACTCGAGCAGAATGAGAAGCTTGACATGTCCCAGGCTGCAAAGTTTCATCTGGTCTCTGAAGTTGCAATGCTTGGTTTGATGTCAATTTGTTTGGTTGCTGAACTGCTGTCTTCAAAAAATGTGGAGCTTGTTTCATGAATGGTCTTCCAATAACTGGTGCTTGCAGCACTACTGGTCTTTCATGTATCAGAACAGCCGCTGCACCAACTACAGCACAATCTTCATCTTCATCCTCTTCTTCATCATCATCATCATCATCATCTTCTTCTTCTTCTTCTTCCTCTTCTCCCACTTCTGTTTCTCTTCTAGTCTCCTCAGCAATTCTATCTGATCTACCAGCATCCATCACTGCACCTACATCCCTAAGAAATGCAGAAAAGCCTGCTCATTGATGAAAAGACTATTCTTTTGGCCACACAAAGAAGTACAAGATGAAAGGAAATACTGTAGAACCCTGTAAATTCAAAGTGCTTTGGAGTGAAAAAACCAGCTTCAAATTGTACAATTTTAAATTATCTAATGTTTTCAGTGCACATTTAACTGTTATGTGGTTGGTTGAAGACATAAGCCATGGTTTTCCTATTTGATTGAGGAACTAGAAGATTCACTTCTAGTATTTATTTTTTAAATACTTACTACAAAATTTAAAGTATTTTACATCAAAAAATGTCAGAAAACAATAATTCATGTTTCGAAAATTCTCATTTCATATTGCATACCACTGGATGGAAAGAAAATGAAAAAATGCAAAAGATGCTGCAGCACTTTTGAAACCATGAATGATGCTCTCTCGCAACCTAACTTTCACAGCAGTACACAGCACACACAATGATCACGTCATCCGTAAAGAGCGGTAGCAAGCACAACATGGTTACCACATAATATATTTATGAACTTTTCAGAATAATTCACATGTTGGCCACCCAGAAGTAGCTTGCTCTTGTCTGTTGCAGCTTGTCATTAGTACAGCCCCTGACAGAAAACAGACATCACACTCCCCAGCATCACAGAAATAACTGGAAGTCAGCAAGGTGTACATTCAGTGCACATGCACGTACAAGTCAATTCTGCTTTCCTCTGTGAAGGGTACAACGAAGTGTGGAGTCCCACAGTTCTCCCAACATGGACAGTACCTGCCAGTAGCTAAATGTGTGCAGCTGCCATTTCATAATTCTGGAGAGTTTCAGGGGTACCCAGTGTGAAAAAATAAAAACGCTTATGTGACCTGGCCAGAAAATAGTACCATACTTTGAATTATTCAAGTTTCAGTAACTAAAGGACTGTAATATATCTTAGAATTACAAATACCCATATTGTGAACTAATGACATCAGGAAGCACCCAGAACCCTATGTTTAATGCTGGGAAATGTCATATGCTTTGAATAATGCAAGCTGTCAAATTAATGTCTTACTGCAATTCACAGCAAGAAGAGTGAGGTAAAGGTATAGTTCTACTCTTTCTTGACCACGGCACTAGAAGGGGGTGAGGGGTCAGAGTCACGCCCCGGCCGCCCTTTACACCCAGGAAGGACCCGGTACCCACTGTACAGGAGGCCGGGTGGGCCCCAGGGCCGGTCTGGACAGGTGCAGAAGATCTCGCCCCCACTGGGATTCGATCCCCGGACCGTCCAGCCCATAGCCAGTCGCTATACCGACTGAGCTACCTGGCCCACAGCAAGAACAGTACATGTGCCAAAATAGGCAAACACAAAGAAAAACAAATCAAGCCTTAAGACCAATTCCAAGCGCTCACAGTTTACTCTACAATTTAATTTTCTTAACTTCATTACTGATGAACATTTTTCCCCCCACCTAGGGGACTGTACTTAGCACATTAATTAAATTCACATCACTAACCTTTAAATGACTTGGTTGGTATTTAATTTCAGTGCATGGTTTAAGAAAAATATTATCATTTCAACAGAGAAAATAAAATTGCAAATTCACATCACTAACCTTTAAATGACTTGGTTGGTATTTAATTTCAGTGCATGGTTTAAGAAAAATATTATCATTTCAACAGAGAAAATAAAATTGCAAATTTAACAGAATTTTGTGAAAACAAAACAGAGATTTTACAGCATGTTGTAAAAATGCAGTAAATTTCTTTGTCGCCTAAATATACAATATAAATTTCTAGGGGTGGATTTTTACATGCATTCACATATGTGAATGTAGGTCATTTAAAGGCTAAGTTTTACGATGTTAAACGTGACTGGCCTGACAATAAAAATAACTTCATAAAATGATTGTGTTGTTCCTTCATACATACAGGATGTGTCAGCGAATCAGGCGATTCTAAAAATGTTATGAACAGTAAATGCTTTCATTTATTTAGTTTTAACACATGAACACAAGGTATATATAAAATAATTTAGATTTAATTTAACAGATTGAAAAAAAAGTCCTACTTTCTGAAAATAGCATCATTCAGATGACCACCATTCCGCTCTAGGCACTCGCTAAGTCTGTTGCAAACGTCACCCACTACTCTTTGAAGCATCTCCACGGGAATTCGTTTGACTTCTTGCTGAACTTGATGTTTCAACTCCTGAACTGTGTAGAGTGTTGGAGCTTTGAAGACTTGAGATTTCAGATACCCTCAGAGAAAGAAATCACATGCTGAAAGATCGTGTGACCTGGCTGGCCACGTGATGTCCGCATATCTGGAGATAATCTGGTTAGAAAACAAATTCCTCACAGCTGCCATGGAATCTCGTGTGATGTGGCTCATAGCTCCATCGCGTAGGAAAAACGTTTCTTCGGTTACTGAATGACGAGCAAGCTCAGGACCTAAGAAGTCATCCAACATGTGAATGTAACATGGTCCAGTCACAGTTACAGCCTTTTCTCTCTCATCTTCAAACAAATAAGGACTGATAATTCCAAAATGAAGATATCGTGCACCATACTGTGACTTTGGAACTGTGAGGTGGTCTCTCATGAAGTTCTATGGGGTTTGTGGCAGACCAATAACAAGAATTTTGTTTGTTAACAAACCCAGATAAATGAAAATGAGCTTCACTGCTCATCAATTAGTTGTTTACAAGCTCTTGGTTTTGATTAATTAACTGCAAAAAAGTCTGGCAGAAATTAACTCTGTTTACATAGTCAAGTTCATGTTGCACATGAGTAACTTCAATTTTGTAAAGGAAGAAGTGAAGACCTTTGTGTAAAATCCATCGAATGCTGGCTTCAGACAGCCTGAATGATACAGAGTGGCAATGCGCAGAACAGTGTGGACTTCTTTCAATGGCCTCTCTCACTACCGCAATATTCTCGGGTGTACATACTGTTCTTACACTACCACCTTTCTTCTTTAGTGCAGAACCAGTAGTCTCGAAGTTTCGAACCCAGGTCTTGATGGCATGGGCTGATGGAACAGCATGATTGCGATGAATCCCAAACTCTCTTTGAAATTCATGCTGAGCAATCACAAAACTGTCACTGTTTTTGTAAAACGCTTTCACAGCAAAACCACGTTGTGCTCCAGTCCATGGCTCCATTGCAACTAATATGCTTTAAAGTTGGCAGCAAAATGGCGATAGCAGAATCCACCCCAATGTTGCCGAACCAGAAAAAACAGTTTTTGCAAAATCGCCTGATTCACTGGCACACCCTGTATATTACACATTCACCATTGTGTAATTCTTCACATACATGTCCCTGGTGGTACAAAATTTATATCAGCAGTTACGAAAAATATTTAATTCCTGATCAATTTCAGTTACAAAACTGAATTTAAATCAAAAAAAATTCAGTCTTAGGATAATGGTACTTAAATCAACAACTCAAACAAACCACAAAAATGATCTGACTCTAAATTTATATACAAGTTAGGCAGCTCACACACACTCAACTGTCTACTTGGCGATTTTAGTGTTAAGTACATTGAAATACAGATACAATTTCAATTCCTTAACCCTTCCAACGCCGAACGACTTGGAAAAACATCGTGCAGTGAGCCCTATACATTGCCGAATGACTTATAAAGACATCTCGACACAGGCTCTTGGCCATCTCGACACAGGTTTTTCTTGGTTTCCCTGTGTCTATAATCAAATGCTGAGATGGTTTCCAAGATTCCAAGTTGCCACTACATGCTTCTAATGTAGCCCTCCCGACTTAAATCTAGTAGTAACCAATTTCATGTTTTGTTAACATGTAAAATAACCACTACCACCAGGTAACAATTCAATTGCAGTAAATAAATAAATATAAACAGTGTGTCGAAGTTTGGATGCATTTTGTTCACTCCTATTTGGTAAACTGCTGTGGCTTGCTATGCTGCAGGACCCTTGAAGGTCAGGCTTTCATTCAGGAGCCAGAGTGTACCCCCTCCACCTCCTAAAACCCTCCACAAACACCGATATATATGTAGACACTTAGTAACTGCGCATTTTTTCCAGCCGACTAAAATGGTTGTGACACTGTGTGCTTTGATTATCGTTCGCTCTGGAATTCACTGTGGGTTGAAATATCAACACTGGCCTATGAAGTGAAAACTCCTTCTTGACCAGAAAGGTCGTCAGTGGTGTACTGTACCCATATAATTCAGACAAAACTAATGCTCAAAAATCAGAGATATCCATAAAGCTCGATGTTTACAGCTACAGGAGGGCCCACAGACATGCCTCTTGTAGTGCTGAGGTAATCTGTAGGGGTTATGGAGTAGTAACATGCAAAATACAGCCGTCAATCTAGTAACAACGTCTTGGGTACCCTCAAATAGCTGGAATTTTTATACAGCAGTCACATCGTAGCTTTAGATCTGTTTTGCTGTCACTGTAGAAGACTTTCATACTCACTGATATTACGTTTCTGAAACTGTGTAGAGTTATACATAGCAGTCTAAACAAGGCAAACAATTGTGGGTCTTGAGCAATGTCCGGAAAAAAATAAATAAAACTTGAGGAGGAAGCCATCAGTGAAATTCTGGTTGCTGACACCAACTCAGAATCAGGTGCGAAAGCTAGCGATATTAGAAGATCATTTTGAGGAAGAAGAAGAAGAAGAGGAACAACAACAGCAGGAAGCCTTAGCAGAAGTAGCCATAACAAACACTGGCCAGTGAAATCAACCCACTGCTCTGCTGTCTGTGTTCTTCTTATGGCCAAAGAAAGGGCACAGTGTACAAGTGTGCCAGATTTGAGGTGGGACTGTGCATGGTGCCATGTTTCGCGGAATATCACACAAAAGTAAATTTGTAATATATCACCCTCTTTGTGAATACTGTGTGTTGTGATAAAGCAGTGGTCCAAGGTGCCACAGACCATATACAGCAGCCAGAATTATGTGAGTAATGAACTATTTACATCACATTTTATATAATACATGTGATTCACAGACCTAAATTTATTATAAAAAGGTGAACAATTTTCCCCGGATTAACCAATTCATAAGCAGAGTGCAAAATTTTATTTCATTAAATTTGAAGGAAAAGTCTATGAGATATGGTTTTTGTTTAAGAGTAAGCATTAAAATTTAAAATCCCCAGTAAAAAATTCCGGCAGGCAGTGTTGCTCGGAGGGATTTAATTCCGGCGTCAAAGGGTTAAGAGTTCTGAGTACTGTTATTTATCGGAAGCATTAAGAATAGCTTTATACTGAATACATAACATTAACCCTTTAGAGTAACACACAACACAACCAATAACAGCAAAATTTACAAGGGTACTTCATTACATTGTTTCATTTGTATTCTAATGTAATAAGAAGGTGAATTTTCTTCACAAATAGCCATGAAGGAAAAGTAATTTGTAAACTGCTCAGATATCATCAGTGTGGCTTACTATCTAGTTACATCACTGTTTAAGCAAAAAGTTCCTTAGCAGTAAAACCCAAAGTTCAACATTGCTTGTACATAACCTGCCACCAGAACCAATCCTGAAATTGTTCATACCACCACCGCCGCCACCACAACAACAACTACTACTACTACTGCAGATGCTTACTTCTTAAGAACCAGTTTCAATATATACCCCTCTCTGTCAGTCATCTAGTTCATTTCCTTTAGGTTTTCACACAAATTTTCAGTGTCCACTAAACTGTCCCCTTCCACTCCCCATTTAAGCTTCACTTTTATTCTGCTCTAAAAATGTGAACTTAACGTTTACCAACTGAAAATTGGAGATTTTAGACTCCACAGATTTTGACTCAAGGTAATATTATGAGAACTAAAACAAGCTAGGAAATAAGTGTATAACTTAACATTGTTGTGAGTTCACATAACTAGTTGAAAAATATTACTTGAATAACTTTTAAGGAAAAAAAAAAAAAAAAAGAATATCACACATGGAAACACAACAGTGGGTTTATAGTATTTTTGGTAAGTTAAACACTGTTGCTACAGAACTACCACAATGTGTTACCATTGTAATGTTGATCTGCATGAAGCTGTCAACAATACCAACAAGGAAAGTGTTGCCATGGTAACAAAATAACATGTTTTCTTTAGTACTGATGCATTTTGTTTTTGTTTTATTGGTCATCTTACTGCCTAATACCATTTCACCCAAAAGGTAGCAATGTTAATGCTAATTTATGTCACCCGCAACAGTAAAATGTACTTAGGTCTTCATGTAAAGAAACCGATATTTTTTTACTGTATTTTAACCAAATTTGGAGTTTCTCAATAGAGTTAGTATGGCAATATATGTGCACTTACCATCAAACACAACTATTTTATTGGCTAATTATTGGAAGGTTTACAACTACATGTTTCTGCCCTATTCTTGGGCCATCATCAGGTTGTATCATGAACCTAGAGTAGGCTATATTACATGCTACTTATTGGTAATGGGTGTTTTGGAGAGCTCTCCCTATTACTGCGTGTTATCATGGTATGTGTATTTTTTCATTCTATATATAAAAATACTTCTACCGGGATTAATTGCCCCCGTGTTTCCTGTAAGTATAACACTTATCATATATTACTTAACATATATGTACAATTATTCTATTTAGCCAATAAAATAGTTGTGTTTGACGGTAAGTGCCACGCATATATATTGCCATACTAATTGTATGTCACACAATGGGGATGACGCACATAAAGATTCTCAATAGAGTTTAATAACTGTCTTCAATATTAAATTTCATGAAAATCTGTCCAGTTGTTGTTCAGCTGATACATGCAGACAGACAGACAGACAGACACACAGACATATGTACAAACAGATGAACTGCATGCATGCAGACATCTTAATAACAATGCAACACAAAACCAATGAAGGACCACAAGCCAGCATTATCACTGCCAATCAAAACATCACAAGTTATAAACACTGGACTATTTCTGTGCACAACGTTTACAACAAAATGTTCAGTTTTACCCAAACTTTTCTACCTTCTGTGATTCAACAGTGTATAGTATACAGTGAAAAGGTATATACAGTTGAACTCGGTTATAATGCCACTGAAGAGACCGAATAAATTATGTCGTTAAAAGCAAGTGTCGCTCTAAGCATGGTGTATGGTAAAAGTGAAGGAAAAATATTTTAAGACAAAATGTAGACCTGTAAACACACTACTTAAATGCTATGATCTATTTCAAATCAAAATTAATATTAAAATTTAGAAATAATAAAAATTCCTCTTTTTATATTTGTAAATTTCCACACAGGTTTATGCTCAAAAATAAAGTCACTTAAAAATTAGCATTTAGAAAGAAAAAAAATTATCACGTGAAGAGGACCACCCACTGCGATACTGTCACCTCTCTTTTGCTTAAACCATGTAAGCAGCACCTCAATGACTCATTCAGGCTTTCGAAATCGCTGTCGGTTCTGTTCAAATGCATGAAAAATTTTGGTTCTATTTCTCCATATCTTGTGGATCACAGAATTTACAAAACCAAATTCCCATCACACATCAGCTGCCTTTTTTTTTCCATTTTCTCTTTGTTGTATCACTCTAATTTTTCCTTCAATGCTCAAAACCTTCCTTTTATTTGTGACTATATGATGTCATCATGGTACCAGTCTCCTCTTAACTGCAGCAGTAAAAAATTACACAGCAACTTTACGCACCAAGTGAATTAGAGTTACTTTCTTCATTTTCCATGGCCTGGAATTCATGTAGTTCCTCGTCTTCAACATTAGGGCCCGTAACTAATGCCATGGATGTATCGCAGCCTTTAAGGCTTATTGTACTACCCTATCCCCCCCCCCTCTTTTTAGACGTTCCCACTTCCACCACCAGGTGCCTCCACGCCCGTAACGACACAAGAGATCCTAACAGCAAAAGGTGGAAATGTATGGGCGAGAAAGTTCCGGTAATTTTGCCTAAATGATGACTTCCACGTCATTTAGGGATCTTTTACATGCCGCAAATCTACGACATGGGACCGACGGCTTTACTTCCCCTCTGAAGGAAGATGTGCTGAGAATTTTTTCACCCTGAAAAATCCTGACGGCTTTGGCCAGGTTTGAACCCGCGAACTCGGGTACTTACAGGCAGCACGCTACCGCTAGACCACCGAAGCTGCTTATTCATGTAGTTACCTGACAGTGTAGAGGGCTTGTCTTCTTGAGGATGAGGACATGGTAGAATTCTCAAAATAGTCTACTTCTTGTGAAATTACATTGGAAATGATAAATGGCAATGTTGTCGTATTCAAGGTAGATGCTCTTATGTTGTACTAGGAAATGCAGAAAAACATGTGCCTTATGGGGAATTAGTTGGTATCAGAGGATGTATAACATTACAGTCATGGTTTTACACAAACCAAGGTCATTATAACCAAATTAAACTCTACTTTTATATCCATGCAGTCCCTTCTAAGGAATCTTGTATATTACAGTCTACCAAATCAGAAAAAAACCTCCTTCAGTTTATTTATACCATCCACTATGGAGTCACCACATTCTGAAGGCATATTGAGCCTAAAGCATATAACAATACTGAACAGCTAGACAAAAAACAATTTATTTTCCCAAAATATTAATGGCTGTTTTCATAAATATATTAAGATTCAGTACATTCTGGTATTCATTAAAATTCTTTCTCACCTTGATTCATCTTCTTCTTCTTCATCACCTGTTATTTCTGACTCTGTATCCTCACAATAGCTATAACGATCTTCCTCATAATTGTAATACCACCCTCGACCAGGGTGATCAGGCTGAGGTGGCAGTGAGCCAGGAACTTGGGCAACTTCATGTGCATTGGCATTCACTACACTACCAGCTGTTCCTATAGCATCTCCTTCCTGTTCACCATCTCCACAAAGAATGAACACACAATTAAAATCGCCTGTGCATTTTATATGAGTCAATTTTCACAGCAATCAAGTAAATATTCATCTGCTCCCCTTTCTGGTAGGAGTAAACTAAACTAAACTCCGTGGCCTTAGCCCGCACGCGAACTATACGGACAGAGCGGCTGCTGCCGGTCAGCGAAGTTAGTGCCAATTTTTGCGGATAGAGGGGTGTCACGTGGTCAGCGCAACGGGTCCCCACAGCCGTTAATCTCTGTTTTCTAGACCTGGAGCCGCTACATTTTTTCATTCAAGTAGCTTCTTACTAGGCTCACGAG
>Ga0131853_10009767_pt1 | contig 17553 bp, 9 predicted proteins | sample TergutLab28metaG_FD_92764 | JGI IMG/M metagenome (GOLD analysis project Ga0131853, IMG submission 92764) | Labiotermes labralis P1 segment gut microbial communities from Petit-Saut dam, French Guiana - Lab288 P1 (version 2) (version 2) | ecosystem: Host-associated > Arthropoda: Insects >... | reverse complement strand
CCTACACAACACAACAAGTACTCGCTAGCTCCTGAAGATGGACGTATTAACGTCTGAAACATGTTGAGCAATATATAATAAAGCAAGTGTCATCTAGTTGGTCAACCTTTATTCAAATACAGTCTATGACGTTAGCACAACGACGAAATCGCCTAACGACGCTTTTCTCGGAACGTATTCCCGTCGTTAAGTGACGCATATTTCTATATAGACCACCCAGAAGGGCTACCAACGCACCGGAAGACTCATTTCCCTAGTTAGAAGTAAGATTTATTATCCAAGCTTTTCACTTTATCTTCACAAATGGAAGAAAATGCCCTCTTAAACTGCTAGTTCCTGAAGATGCAGCGCGTTTCTCCAACAGTCGGAACTACATTCACTGTGGCATAATATCCCACAACTTGAATGTTTATCAACGCTGCTACGAGATAATTAAAAGTAGCAAGTTCAAAAAAAATTAAAACACAATAAGAAATGCATGCAAAAAGGTAGGAAGATAAAGACGTGAAATTTAGTACATCACTAAACGATGCAACCACACGACAAAGGAAGGAGGAGATCAAAATTTCTTAAGACTGTTGTTGTTAAATTGCAAACCGCAGAAATGAATCATTCTCTTAGTAGTGTGCCACATTTTCAGCGGTTCTACAATTTTGAACTTCGGGTCTAGCACAAATTTGGTCTTTCGAGTTATTTACGTTTGGGTTAAGGTTAAGATTTGCACTTAAGCGTCGCAGCCACAGCCGTCTTCTACGTCACTGGATCTCCATTCAGTAGTGAGGCACTGAGGTTTAATCTAAGTCAAGGTTAAGAAAGATATTTTTACCTTCACTCTGGCTTCCAAAGATGAATATACCCGGTTTATTTTAATATTTGACCTTTGCACAATATGAGTTTACGATGTCTGAACACACAGAGTGTTACACCCTGCAGATGTGGGGGATAAGGCAATAAGCTCCGCCTACAATTTATTCGAAACATGAAAGTGTTTGTAACTCACGGTTACAAGAAAGAATGTCCTGTGAACTTTGCTGAGGCATACGCGGTAAGATTTCAGTTACTGCCTGACTATGACAACACTCACAGAGTTTTTGGTTGCCCCTGTTTTTAAATAAACTGATGTGCAAGAGTGAAGGTAAAACTCCATGCATTGTTAACCACAGTACTAAATGTAGGTGCATAATTAGATTCACGCCTCGGACGCTTGATCTGCGAACAAAGCACGCCTGGTATCCACTGGAGACAAATGTTGGTCTAGGCGCTGTGGGAGAAAAAATTCTCGTCCCCATCTGGCAATAAAACATTGATTCCTCGGTCGTCCAGCCCGGTGTCTAATTAATAAACAGAGCAGCGGTTATACGTGCGAAAATGGTAAGTCGAAAAATATTCAAATATTCAACACAATGAATCCCGGCTTAGTACGTATTAGTCTTATTCGTTTTTGTAGTGCCGAAATTATGCTACTTAATGGCACTAATTCAACTTAAATATTATATAGAGTCGACTATGATGGGGAGAGAATCATGAGTATAGAATGTGTGACGATGCCATTCTACAGTAGCTGTAACATGTTGGAGAGTATTAATTTTGATGTTTGTGTAACCATGCATCATTGATACAATAATATAAGCAGCCAACTAGATGCAACAATAATACTTTTACTAACAATTTCAATCATCTCAACATGTTTCGGACGATAATTTCGCCCATCTTCAGGAGCACTAGACTGTGTTTACAGCTTGTGGCATAAAGCACCGACGATGCTGCCTGCAGGCAGTTTAAGAGGGCCTTTTCTTCCATTTGTGAAGATAAAGTGAAAAGCTTGGATAATAAATCTGACTTCTAACTGTAAACACAGTCTAGTGTTCCTGAGGATGGGCGAAATTATGGCCCGAAAGATGTTGAGATGATTGAAATTGTTAATAAAAGCATTATTGTTGCATCTAGTTGGCTGTTTACATTATTGTATATGAGAGTATTACTTTAATATTTAGGAGGAGACAGAAGTAAACCTTGAAATTTCTGTCCAGTCGTAGTGTACACCGGACTGGATAAGAATCAAGAATCTAACAAACAAAGGTAGAATCTTTGCAGTTAGGTCTCACACCAGTGCCCGACGATATCAGTGAAATCAAGCTGCCAACTAATCTTAGTTTCTACCAGACAAATGTTCGTATGACAACGTGAAAACAATTTGGCACAACTTTCGTGCCCGCAGAGTTTCGGTGTCCGATTGGTCTAATCTCTTGAAGTACCTTCTGTACTATGTGTACAGGGCCATTTATTTCGACATTAAATACTTCTGCATTTTACGTACAGAGTGTGTTTATGTGTTTCGTATTAATTTTGTAAAAAAAAATTATTATTTCCGAAAGCAGCATTAATTTGTTTGTCTTTATGATGGAGTCTGATTTTGCTCTGTCTTAGAAACAAACTGTATAGTCTGAAGTTCTATATATCTAGACCAATTATAACTGAATATCAGCTTTTCATCCAATAATGAATTCAGGCAACAAACTAATACGTAGCTTCGAAACTCCAAAAATGTTAACTTCAATAAATCTCACTATCTAAAATTATGACACCCCAAGAAAGGGTACAAGAATACATTTGGTTCTGTGAAGTAACTTTTTCTCCAAAAACGCATAATTGCTAAATTTAATTCCAACTTTTAAATGTACTTATTGTCTTGTTACTGATTTAGTGGATTTATAAGAAGCACATACATTAACATGTTATATAGTCGTTATTTTTTAATGTTTTGAAACCTGCATTGAGAATAGTTGGTTTTCCTTTACATAGACTGTAATATAGATATAGGTTATGTGTATTTATTTATATTTAATTTTCTGCATTTACAAATATTTTTCTGAGAAGGGGGCTGTAGGTTTCATCGGATTCTCAAAGGGGTCCGAGGAACAAAAAATGTACGAACCTCTGCTGAAGACACATCATTCCAACAGCTTGTTGTACTACATAATTGTAACTGTTATTTTACAGAGAAATTTGCTTATATCTTTATTTGGTGAACTAATAGGCATGGAGCAGATCCCAGCGGTCGCGCGGTCTAAGGAGTGGTTCTGTGGCCGCTCGCTTACCGGGACTATGGGTTCGAATCAAGCCCAGAGCATGGCGCTCTTCCTCTCTCTCTCTCTCTCTCTTGTGAGCGTAGCGTGTTGTCGGGTACAGGTCTCTACATCGGGCTTATCACTCGTCCAGTGGAGTCCTACCGAGTTTGGTGTGCCTAACTTAGCGTGGTCGTGAAGCTTGGATAATGAGGAGACCCTGACGCCCTAGGGGTAGTTGCGTCATTCGGGGTGGGGGTGGGGGTTGGGAATGTAGTAACAGAACAATTTAAATAATGAATGTATTAACCAATGAATAAATAACAAGCCCTACTGACAACGATACAGGTAATGGTAAAGTTGTCAGTCTACGTAATTAAACACCAGAGTAGTATGGCTTATGTAGGAGTGGAAGTACTGCTCCATATATTCTTAAACCTTGGCTCTAGTTGGAGGTGAGTGTTACCTTAAAGCCCCGAAGGCTTTACCTGCAAGGAGAAAACTCCGTATACCCATTTTATAAGAGGGTGTGTTGTATGATTCAGAGCCGGGAGTCGAATCTCGGTAATCCATTCTGTAGACTAGCCGTTGTCAAGTCCGCACTTTCTATTTGTAACGGAATATTCACAAACACAACACACTCACGTGCTTCGCGCTCAAATAGCATTTCAGAAGCTACTGATTTTGTGTTAGGTCTGAGTCAATGAAATTATAGATAATCATTAAGTTATTTAAGCTTCGGTTTACCCAAACCCAACATTGCCTAAAATCTTCCAAAATACATGAGAATTTCTTATTAATTCCGCTATTCTTACTCAGTTCTTCTGTTCTTTAGAAGCTGCAGGAAGAAAGAGCGCGCCATGCCTACAATTAAGTGTTAAATTTTTCCTAGTGTCTGCGTATTATCATTAGAGGGGGAGGCTTCTGTAATAAACATGCCAAATTACGTACATGTCAATTGCCAAGAAATATTCACCTGCTTCGCACGTCTGGGGAGTCGAATTATCATGAGACGCCTAGGCTTCTGTACTATTAAAGTAAGATTTATAAGATTTTAATGGAAAATTTTCAGTTAATTAAACCGATAAGTATGAACATATGTGAATGATTTATTATGTACAAAATATGGACATAACCAGCGGATGCACAGTAATAAAATATGGGAGATTTGAGGGTCTCACAACGATGCTGTAGACAAGTTAAGTCTTCGAGAATTTTATATTGTGTCCACTGGTATAGTTACGGACTGAGAAGTTTCCAGTCGACCTTCGCAACGGTTTACGCCGAGGAAAACCAGCGTACTTCATTTGTGACCAGTAACTTGCCATCGGAGCTGTGAAAGTGAACTGCATTTTCTTGAGAAAGGGACAGTGTCGGACACTAAGGGACAGTAAGGGTCAGTGATTACTTACCGAAAGATCGTAAAGTTTTCATACTTACAACCAGTTAGTCCTAGAAGTGAGGACTTCTTGACCCCGAATTTCAAATTCCGAATAACCTTCGAAGCTTTGATAACTATTTAGCGGTCCACAATGCCAAAAATTCCAGTTAACATGGCGCAACATCAGAGGAGACTTGAATCTTCATAATAAAATTTCTTTGCAGTGGTTTCAAAGTAGAGTTTTGATACCAAATCCCGTACTAATTCATGGATTGCCTTCAGATATAAAAACTGAAATTGACAAGAAAGAGTGGCTATTGAACTTGCGCAGCGAGTCTATAGAAGGTAAACTCTCTCTTCCTATACGTCTTCAATTAAGACATATATTTAAATTGGTTTTCATTACGAAGTGAATATTATAAACCTGTAATTTCCTGGCTTTTGAATAAAACTTATAATATACGTAATAATTATACTGCAGTTAAGATATTTCGTGCTTAAATTTGTCGATTATGAGAAAGATAATTTTGATATCCTACAATATAGGAATCAGCTTTCTCAAAAAAAAAGGTAAACACTTTGTTACTAAGAAATCTTGCCCGCAATTAAGGCAATTTTCAACCCCTTTTTGCACCCGTGGGTATAGAACTTTAATATTAACAGATCAAGACGTAAAAAATAGATTTTCAAAAATAAAATACGTGCAGTGAACAATGCCAGATGTTTTCAAAGAAGCCAGCATGTGATTCTTTATCTTATTAAAAAAGTGTTAGCTCTACTTTTTATCTTGCTGCAAACTAACTTGTACCTTAAAGAAAGTACCTGAAATATTCGTTTCAAACTTGGGAAAATACATTTTATACCACAAGAGCTTAGTTGTGTAAGCGCATAATGCGAATGAGAATCACCACGAGACACAGTTAACTGCAAAATGCAACTGCGAATTATTTACGTACAGTTCAGTTACATAACTGCAGAAGACAAATGAAAATAAACAATATTATATATTGGAAGAACCCTGAAGTGCATTTTACTTTACAGTCTGTACCAATGCCATGCGGATTTATGATTTGAACAGAGAAATAGCACTAAGTGTTTCCCAGAAAATTCAACCAGAAAACATGGTAAAAATGTCACTCATAGCATATCATATTAGGTTATAAATAATAATTTTGCTACAAATCCTTGCACATCTTCCACACTTCATAAATAAATTTAAAATATGCATTTTTATAAAACGTTTATCTTAATCGAGCGACTTGTGATAATCAGAACTTATGGAAGGGTACAAAAATGAATATTACTTAACAATTTCTGTTTGAGAAAAATTATGGACAGACACCACGCAGCAGATAGAGATTGCTTAATAATGAGAATGGTCTTTTTGTTCTACAGAATGGATTACAGCGACCAGAGTGGAATCCGGCAGACAGTTTGTCAGTGGGGATTGGAGATCTAGGAGTGAATTGCGTAAATTCATACAGGAAATATCAAGGTTTTCGGCACGGAGACCAGCGAATTTTCTACATGCTGGACAGAGGAGTAAAGGTGTTTGGACTTCCGGTATGAAATTTTCTTGTTCAAATTGTCCAGATGGTTTATATGACCAACCTAGCTTTCTGCATAATTGGCACCAACGACGCTTTCTCAGGAGCCAAAGCGACAAGGCCCAGAAGCTGACTACTCACGCCCAGTAGTACCGCGATGAAGAGCGTGTGGAGCTGTGGCTGCATGCTCACATGCGGCTTCCTCACATGTACAGCAACGAACTTGGCACCTCCACGTGCCTGACAAATTTACCCTACATGCAAATTCTCCCCGTGCTGATTGACCACCATAATGTTACAAGTGTGTAGAGGTGGGTTATAGCTGCACCGGTAGTCATCAGTTGTACGCCTCAGCCGATATAGACCTGGGGCAAGTGACCCCATTACGCAATGAATAGGAGACTGAGCAAGCTTCAGAGGTGGTCTGGACACTGGGGAGAGAAAAAAAAGTCTCCCAACACCGCAGCAGATAAAGGCGCGAATCCTCACTCACCCAGTTCGTAACACAGTCACTATAAGCACATATGTGGTTTATTTCACATTCTTAGTTTCTTAAATATGGAGGACGTCAGTAACGCAGTCCTCGGGGTATAACCTGTAGGATGAAGTGCGCCAATCTAAAATCAAATGCTGCAGGTAATAAACAAAATAAATAGAGATTGTATTTCCAGTTATGTTTCACATTAACAGTGCTATCACGTCACAAAAAAAATTCATTTCATGGTAACATTATCGGACTTATGAATCATAATCTTATAATTTGTGCAGTGAAAAGTCTAAGAACAATAAAAAATATTTATTTATAAATTCGCATGTTCCTTTTAGTACTGGAAATTAAACTAATATTTCTACGAAGTCTGCTCAGGTACTTATCCAATTTACTTAAAATTTGTGTATAGAATTGTTACACCGCTGCAGTACAGAAGACTGTACGCTATACCGAAGAATAATGGAACAATTAGCAAATAACCAGGAAAGATGTAGAAACTACCTAACATTAACTACTTAAGGGTCATAACATGGCTCGCATGATTAGTTGCCGGTTTCGGTCCCGACCCTCTCCATGTAGGATTTATGGTTCATGAAGTGGCATTGAAACAGGGTCCCCCCCCCCCCGAATACATCCGCTTTCCCCAGTCACGATCATTCTGCCAATTCTCCATACTCAGATTTCATGCGTCTCTAACCAAGTTGTACAATCTTAGCAACTGACGGCGCGTTCAAAAATGAAACAAAACCTCTCTCCTCCATTTTGGATACTATTCCGAAATTGGTTGGTGGAGCTGAGGCAAATTACGAAGAAAAATCTCAAGATTGTCCATTTTCAGGCTGATATTTGAAGCAGGGACTTGCGGAAAGTGAAGTAACAGTGCCACCTACTGAAAGGCAAAGTGTGGTGTTTTGTATGCTGGCAGCGCTATTAGGGATTACGGGGCCTTTCATGGATGCCATTTCTGGTTGAAGCACGAAACATTGCTCTTGACCTAAATAAATTACTAACGTACAAATTCCTGTAGTTAACAATAAGATATTTAACTAAGGATCGAAGATACCCAAGTACGTCACCACTTCATTTTCCTTTTGGTGAAAGAAAAGAATACTTAAAAGTCAGGAGTCAATATAAACGTACTGCATTTTTGTCTATCTGTAAGAAGCTATACGCCAATGCGGTCTAAGGAGGGTCGCCAATAAAGTTTAAATTCGATCGTTAAATATCCTTACTCTCATGGGATAAAAGTAATTAAAATTCACTTTTATTACGTTTCTCCCGGTTTCATATAAATTAAATGCTTTATACTGTTGCTGAAAGGAGCTTTGACGAAATCAATAGCCCACCGTAATCTTTCGTATGAAAAAATAAGTTACATAAACTTTGTAGAATATTCATAAAACAGAAAGTAGGAAACATAGTTCTTCAGCAAGCCTTAGTAGCTACCATATTTACAGAACGTTCAGTTTATCTTTAAAACGCACAATGCATAACTCACAGCTATAGCTATAAATCTATCTCTTTCTTTTTCCTCAGAAGTGATCAGACCCCAACAAACCAATCTGTCATTATTACTTTAAAGCTATAGCTGAATTCTAAACCTATGTTATTTGTGAGGGAAGATGTTTGTTGTGTTGCACTGTGCAAAGATAAAATACAGCGAATTGACGGAAATACAATTTCAAGTTTTAAGAATGGAGATGCAAAGCATGCAGGGTCTGTCATTAAACCGTTCATAAACGGAACAGTGGGAAGAAAAATTTGTTTGTAGCAAATGGTTAGGTTAGGTTTGGTTAGGTTAGGTATGAACGTGAGAGTAGTCTGTAGGGAAGAAACTCTAAAAATACGAAGGAAAGAATACTGAAAAACACTAGCCTACAACTCTAAGCATAAGGGAAAATAAAATCATGGAAGTACAGCACTTCTTGGAGGCTGCTGGGTAATACAATAAGACCCTGAGATAGCAGAGGAAACTCTAAAGGCAAGGTAATAATATTGCGCAGGAGATGTGTAGCAAGATGCGACGGCAGAACAGGTAATGCGTGTTCTGCAAGAACCTAGCGCCACACGGGTACAGATTCGTGTGAAAAAATGAAGCCTAGACAAATATATTGCCTGGTTTCTCCTCTCACAGAAAAACAATAGCAGTACTTCTGAATTTTGCTTGTAAATGCATTGGCAGGACTTATTTCCAAGAAACAGGAGAACATTAAATTTTATAACGAATAAGTCACTATTGCCATAAACATAAACAAATTTTCCCAACTTAATTCACATAATCTGACACTTGATAGAATATATACAGTGTGTCCCACTCGCTACCGAACACGGCATTTCTTTAATAATTCTAACACCAATGAAGATATTACAACGAAATTTTAACAGGAGTACGTTCGTTGTGTGAGAAATGAAGAGGAATGTGTCTGTAGTGTGTGTCTGTAGTGCGCCTAATTGTTGCGACACGGAGCAGCGGTCCGCCAGCCAGCCAGCCTGTTTCCTGCCTGACGCACCTCTCTGTTGATCTCTCTGTCTTTTGGCTAAGGGTGCCTGATTATTTCTTATGGGGATATCCGAAAGGGAGAGTTTACCAAAACAAACCGCGAACCATAGACGCCTTGAAAGCAAACATCACCGAAGAAATTTAGGCAGTGACAGCGGACGTACTGGCAAGGACTTTCCAAAATATGGCGCGCCGGGTTCAATCCTGTCTGGACGCAAATGTTGGTCACTTCCATCATATGTTATGATGTCGTCACATTTCTTGCACAATGAGGTAAGTCCGCCTCAAATTTCGTTGCAATATCCTCATTAGTGGTAAAATTATTAAAGAAATGTCGGGTTCGGTAGCGAGTGGGACACCCTGTATATGTGACACATAAGCCGTGTGTTCAGAATGTACAAATGCAAGACCACTTAAGTTCGTATAAACCACTTGTCGGTTTCTCATGTTGTGTTCTACTAGTAATTTATCGTGACTGGATATACAACTGATTGTATCTTCCAACAAGGTGCAATAAATTTAACTTTGCAGTTACAGAAAAGTCGCCAGTAAGAAACTGCAGCTTCGCTCTGTCCTTTTCTTTTTTCGTTTTCCGTCTGTTTTTCTCGAATGGAATGGAGTGAGGTTTTGGTAAAATCCGGATAATTACGTCACGTTGATAAGTCACCTGCTTCGTCGAGCGACGACAGCTTAAGGGCACTTCAAAGGAAATCAATTATGTACTTTGACGGATCAACTGATTTACCGCTCGAATGACTAGCGACGTTCCTTGAAAAAAGTAGTGTTTGCCAATCCCAGAGTACAGGACAGTATATAGCGCTGTCAACGTAACAGATTACTTCGTTCTTTTATAAAACCAAACTGCTTGAGCATTCTGCTTATTGCTTGATTATTGTTGGTTTGCTTGTTTTCAAATTAGTTTTCGTGTTTTCAGCACTTTAAGGGGATGATTTTCAATGAACATTCTGAGTTACTGTGGAGTGTTTATTGTACAAATAATTGTCGTAGGCGACAGTGATTAAGTGACGATACAAGCGCATAATGCATTGTATTGTATACCGTCAGCACACAACAACATTAGTACAGTAATATAATGTATGCAGTAGGTTACAGTATGGCATTGTCGGTAGCCATGTAACCGCAGTGTAACCTATTGCATACATTATATTACTATACTGATGTTGTTGTGTGCTGACGGTATATCGTATATTATACAATTGTTATTGCACAATTGGATGGCTTCTGTCAAAAAAAAAGATGAAACAAGTTTATCTTCCTAAAAGATAGTGATTTCTTCAAGAACGAAGTTGTGTTTATGTTTATGTTTAGGTGTGGAGAATATTTAAATTAATTTTAATCCTTCAAAATATTTTAGTTGTTGGAAGTTAAGAAATATAAAAGCAAATTTCACAATATTATCTTCGGGTTTTGAATTTCATTTATTATTAATAATTCATATTTTAAACATCACATCAAATATATGTATATATATAATATATGTATATATGTATTAGGCATTAAGAGTGGCTAACATTGTCATCAAGCACTGTGGCAGCATATCAAAATACCACGAAATATTATTCAAGGTAAAGAAACGCACTGATAATGTCATCAACAAATGTGTATGAAACAAAGAAGCGCGCAAAGTTTTATCTCTTTGGTCTTTCTAAAATAAAGTGTGCTAACAGCTGAAATTGTTAAGGCGAATCGCTGGAGGAAATCTTTCGACAGCACGTAGTGTTAGGTTAAACGTCGAAAATTTCCTGAGGTCTATAAGACATGCTCAATGAACAACTACCGTTTTCTGAAATGTGTTTATTTGATGCAGACATTGAAACATGTAGGATCATACATAAACCGCGGACTGGCTTCCTAGTTATAGACTTTGACCAGAACAGTGACACTTCTCGAAATGTTGGTTTACTTGCTCTTAAAACACTTGATGCGAATGCCAGCCCGACAATTTTTATTACATTATCTCCCATGAAAGTTGTTCATTATACCTGGTACACATTAAAGTTGTGATGTGTATTTAACAGCCCTGTCCACAATGCAGCCTGCATATTTCTGAGGTGTATTTAATAAACTTACTGGTCGTTGTCCAGACACTGATGCATAGGCTGCTTCATATCCGTATTGGGAATTATGCATGTTCTCAGGTGTACCTGATACGCAAATAGGGCATTGTACAGTTTCGGACGTTCATTTAATACATATACACTAGACGTTGCAAATTTCTGCGGTGTACTTAATACTCATGTTAGGGGTTGACCATATTCAGAGGTACGTTTATCAACACATTACGCACTGTCCATCTTCTGAGCTGTATTATATATACATGTGAAACATCGAACATTTCTGAAATATATTGTATGTACCCAATGGAAATTGGACATGTCTGGTGTGAGTGTAATACCCACATTAGATCTTGTTCGTATTCTGAGGTTATATGCACATTGTGCAGTACACTTCCTAATGTCTTCTAATACACAAAGGGGCACGCGGTGGCGCAGTTTGTTGAGGCACTGCGCTGCAAGCCGGAAAGTCGCAGGTCATTGAAATTTGCCATTGACTTCCTTACAGCCGCACAACGGTCCTAACAGGAATGATTACCAGTGATATATCGTGGGTGTAAAGGCGGCCGGTGCCTAGGGCTGACAACCTTATCACCTTCATGTGCAGATTATCTAGAAATTCTGGGAGAATCGTTTTCTCGGAACCAGGCCTGTCCAGGCCTGTAACGAGATAACTTTTAATGCACATATTGAAACATGTACAGTACATTACATTAACTGAGATACTTGACATCTCTCTACACATCCGAAGTCGTACAATTCCTGCGGTGTATTGAATATGCTCAGGTAAGCCTGTGATATCTAAACTTCAGAAAAAGGAAAAGTCTTAGGTAATATTCTTGTAATGGATCAACCGTTGTCACAAAATTTCGGAGAATATATAACACGGTTTCTAAAGAGCAATTGCTTCGTTTTACAACTGAGGTGAAATAGTAGGCCTAATAGCGAACGAAGGAGGATATGGAATAGAACAGGCATTTTAGCATTCCTTTGGTACTCTAAGAGGGTCAAAGCTCATAACAGCACAAAATAACCTTAAAAATTACACGATACAATCAAGAAGCGATTTAGAAACAGACGTAAGAATTTATGAAATAATGTGGAGTGCCAACTTGATGAAACTAGGTAATTTTATTGACGTATTCTTAGCTCGACATGTTTCGGGTACATACGCCCATCATCAGGAGCATTAGATGTTGAGTTGCAGCATATGGTTTTCTGCACCGAGTTTGTGGATGGGTGGTGGTCTTGAAAGTCGCTGCATAGGTCGTGTGTACGGTGCGGATGGTGCCGTCCATATGCTGCAACTCAACATCTAACGCTCCTGATGATGGGCTTATGCGCCCGAAACATGTCGAGCTAAGAATACATCAATAAAATTACCTAGTTGCATCAAGTTGGCATTTCACTTTATTTCATGAGGAAGATGCACGGTCAAACAACCATCAAGTAAGAATTTTATGTTAAACAGAAACAAAATAATAGGACTTAAATCAGATGTCATCATTTATATTATTGCAGATACATTTACTGAAGGGAACAGCACGCGAATTCCAAGGAACTGACGTTTTCATGATGGAGTATATCGACCAAGATGCTATATCACAAGACACACATACATGATACAGCCTGCCAGCGAGACCCCACTGTAAATCAGTCATCCAGCCAGCCTACCTGCAGCAACCCGCTCTTCCCCCCCTTCCCCCCCTTCCCCCCCCTGCCCCTAACAAGTAGTCTGTACTACTGACTTAGATTCCAACGTGTCAGACAACACGCACACGTTTCATTTTGCCCAGAGCGTGAGATATATAATAGCTGATGTGGGAGGACAGCTTATCTTTGGCCGGATGACAGGTGTTCAGTTCCTGGGAGGACCAGGGAAATTTCTGTTGACTTTTTTGTTAAGTTCCTTAACTGTTGCTGCTGATCCTGGGACCATTTGGAAGACAACTGTGTTGCGGACGTTTCGAAAGAACACTCGGCCTCTGTCTTCAGGATCGAATTTAGTTCAATAGGCAATATATCATATTTCAGGCGCAAGATCCGAGTGGCCACCAACCTGCAGCTTGAATGTTTGCTCACCTCAGTCACTACAACAGCGTGCCACTTACACACTTTATCAGTAGTCAGAACAGGTTTAAAGGGGCTTTATTCTTTGTCCTGGGTTATCAAACCTCTTATCCAATGAGGTGACAGAACTGAACCTGCAACTCACTACCATCTCGTGTTGAACTTTGAAGCTTGACTATTACGGCTGTTATAAAACTACACTCCATGTTGTGTAGGCACACGGACAAGATTTTCTTAGGTTTTGTCCTGACATATGCAAAATGCAAAAGCCAAAGACTGTACATTTTATGACAATTGTTTTTTATCTTGGCAGACGTGTTTCGTCTCCTTATCTCCTTCAGCGTGCCGCTTCACTTGACCTCTCTTATCGAAGGATGACCAACGAAGTTAACACCGCATGAAGTCAGGGATCAAACATAACTCAAACTATCAGTCTCACAATGAGTGAAACTTAAAATGTCGGTGTTATAACAGCCTAGGAGCAACGAGTTTATACCGGCACAACTAGGGGAGGTCAGCATTAAAATTCAGGCTTCGGCCACTTTAGCTGCGGTTCAAAATGAATCAGAAGCTTGCAATTGGTGTGGGTGTGGAGGAGTGGCAATTGGTATGGGTGTGGTGGAGTGGCAATTGGTATCGGTATGGTGGATTGGCAATATGGTGTGGGTGTGGAGGAGTGGCAATTGGTATGGGTGTGGTGGTGTGGCAATTGGTATGGGTGTGATAGATTGGCAATTGGTGTGGGTGTGGTGGAGTGACAATCGGTATCAGTATGGTGGATTGGCAATATGGTGTGGGTGTGGAGGAGTGGCAATTGGTATGGGTGTGATGGAGAAGAGGTGGGAAGGGAACCTAAAATAATCAGATCATAGCAAGTCGAGTTATTCATTGCACGGTTAGGTCATGAGTAAACTGTCGCTGTAAGCGTCTCTAAGTACAGTATAAGATGTACATAGAGGGTATCGATACTGTGATAGCTGAAGTGCAACGAAATGACAGCTAATGCATTGTCTTTACAAGTTGACAGCTGTGGGGTGGTCAAGGTACACTCACCCTCCAACTCTACCTTGATTGCTATACTTTCAAAAAAGGAATCACTGCAGTCTATCGACAAGACGAGAACTGTGTTTACCCCATCATGCTTCACTTATCGACGGAGATAATTTCTGAGAAATGCGTCGTTAGGTGAGTTCGTCGTTGTGCGAACGTCATAAAGTGTACTTACACAAACCCAGATAATATAGCCTGTTACACACCTAGTCTATATATAGCTTGTTGCTCCTAGGCCACAAAACTGTACAGCATGTTACTCTACTGAATACTGTAGGCAATTGTAACACAATGGTAAGTATTACAATATTGTATTACAATATTATATTATTATATTATAGTACTATAATCTCATGGGGCCACCGTCATATATGCGGTCCGTCGTTGACCGAAACGTCGTTATGCGGCACATACCAGTATCTGTCTCAGGAGACATAAAACTTGAAAATACAGTCCGTTCTTTGTGAAACCGAAAGGTCTATTGCCGTATGCGCAAGAGCTGGCGTTTCTTTCATATCCTGAGCGACAGATATATAATCCACATTTTCGTATATTGTTTTAAAGTCCATTTTAATAATATTCTCGTTTCTTTCCGTTTCACGTGCACCAAATAAACTTTTTACCAATTCACCATCTCTTTTCGTGCTTCAAATATATATGATAACGGGATTTGTTTTGTTTTTGGAACGTGACTTCACGTAGATTGATCAAAATGTGCCAACCGTTCGTAAAGTTAAAGGGACATATTAGGCTTACGCGATTGTAGCGAACATTTCCATGAAGTTGAACATTATCTCAGAAACTTCTCGAAGTCCATATCACCCGCATTTAGATGCATATGAAAACACGAACAGGAGGATTAGCTTGGTCCGGTCCTACAGCTGATCAATCGCGTCACGTGAGTTTGAAGATGTGTGTGTCTCTTCTACTTCTTTTGCCCATACTTTGTGTTTACTTTCCTGTTACACATTAAGTCTTTGATTCAACTTACTCAATTATTACACCAACCACTGCACATATATAAAATTTATAAAATTTACACTTTAAAATATTAAAAACGCTCCGACATGTTTCGGTCCTAGGACCATCATCAGGGAGCTATATATTCCTCCCTAAAATCACATTAGAAATAGTCACAGATTAATTTCGTTGTACAAGTTGGTTGTTGTGGCAGCATGTCATGTTGTGTAATGTTATGTTGCGGAGAGTGCCCTGCTATGGATGTGCATCCTGTGCTTCGTTGCGTGATACTCTTAGGACCGAAACATGTCGGAGCGTTTTTAATGTTCTAATGTGTAAATTTTATAAATTTTATATATGTGCAGTTGTTGGTGTAATAATTGAGTAACTCGACAACATGCACGGTGTAACAATAAAAATGTGTGATTCAAGTTCAAGCAATTGTTTTCCTATTCCATATGCACTAATTAAGCACATAATCCGACAGTGGATTTCACCATTTAACGGAAACGTGTAGATGGCACCGCCAGTGCATTGCGTCACTGTATACAATCGTTTCAAGCAATAGAACTGCCACAAACCTGATTAACACGTCAAAGTACAGAGTATAATTCGATTCCTGTATGAAGGGAGTCGCGCCGCTGTAATTTATCGCCACTTGGTGGGGTGTAGTACGCATGTACAATTTCAGGGAAAAGTGTCAGCAGGGTATAATGCTTTCGATAAGGACAGGAGAGAACTTAGCGACAAACTCAGTGAACAAGCAAGGCCACGACGGATGAAAATGTGTGCTATCCAGACGGCAAACGCATTAAGCTGACCTGCATTGCCCGGCAGTAGAAATTTCAATATGTCCTGCGCCCTGAGGCCCACCCAGTCTCATATACAGGGCGTTTCATAATGTACTCCGGGATTACAACAATTGATTATAGGAAAACCGTAGGACACGTATTAATGAAACCTGTGCAGATAGAAAGAACAACTCAAACACTTTTTTTTCCCAGTAAGTTGTTTTTCATCGCAGGTCACATTTCTGCTGTTAGGCGATGCGAGTGTATGTAGTGAGAAAATGGCCGCTCCGAGGGAGAAGTCGTTTAGTGTGTTGGAATATCGCACGAGTAAGTCTGTGGTTACTGTGCAAAGTGCATTTCGTGCAAAACACGCAAAGGACCCGCCAACAGACAAGACCATTCCTGCGTGGTCTAAACAATTTACTGAAACTGGGTCTCCGTGCAAACAGAAAGCATCCATGTTGACACGTGTGTGGCAAGAACTTGAATATCGTATCGATGTGTGCCGTGTCACCTGTCGTGCACACATCCAACATCTCTAGTTGTCAAAAAGCTTTTTCAGTTCTCCTGTGGCTGTGAACAATTCCATTAAGATAGGTCCTTTGGTTTTCTTGTTATAAATGTTTGTAACCACGGAGAACATTATGAAACGCCTTGCACAATGGGTACCGGGTCTTTTCCGGGGATAAAGCGGCTTGGGTGTGACGTTGACAGCCCACCCCATCTAGCGCCGATGTTAAAGAAAGAGTAGAGCTCTATCTCTACTCCCCTCTGTGCTTTCGTGGCCTGTTCTAGGGTGAACTTTACTTTTACGTTTTCAATGCGCGCAGCATTCCCCATGGCCAAACGGAATACAGAAAAGAAGCTTACAGATGACGGAAAAGCTGGTCTACTGGACCTTCTGTCATTTATTTGACACGTTATGCTGATCAATGAAAAGTTTCTGTAGTGAAATTTCACGGAGCAAAAAAAGTGGGTCAATTACGCGACTTTCGAAAAAAAAAAAGCAGGCAAAACGTGCGGCACAAAAGATTCCCATAGGAAAGACATTCAAAGAAACGCCATCATTAAGGAAGAAGGCTTTATCATTGGGACTCTAGTGAATCTCTTCGACCGTACAAAAACTGTAACTACCGGGCATAGTTTGGGGTATTTGACAATTTACGGAAGGCCACTCGTCGCAAAACGCCTGAGTTGCTGAGCCAGTGCCCCAGAAGTTTGCACGAAAACGCCAGGCCTCAAACTGCCAACGAACTGGTGACTGGTTTCTGCGTCACGGCCGGGAAGTTACAAACCACCTTCTTTTACTTTTGAAAACGAGGGAAGTAAACTGCTTCCCTTTGGACCCCTTAGGACGCAAGTGGATGAAAAGCAATTTGGAACAAATACCGAGACGTACGGTGAAGAAGGTACTTGACTGTATTGTGATTGTTTAATTTGGTGTGAATCTTGTACTTTGGTTATTTTAACTTGTGTTGTAATGTGTGGGTGTGTGTATGTGTGGGTGTGTGTATGTGGGGGTGTGTGTATGTGGGGGTGTGTGGATGTGGGGGTGTGTGTATGTGGGGGTGGGTGTATGTGGGGGTGGGTGTATGTGGGGGGGGGTGGATGTGGGGGTGGGGGT
>Ga0131853_10009766_pt1 | contig 17553 bp, 10 predicted proteins | sample TergutLab28metaG_FD_92764 | JGI IMG/M metagenome (GOLD analysis project Ga0131853, IMG submission 92764) | Labiotermes labralis P1 segment gut microbial communities from Petit-Saut dam, French Guiana - Lab288 P1 (version 2) (version 2) | ecosystem: Host-associated > Arthropoda: Insects >... | reverse complement strand
TGAACAGGAGTACGTTCGTTGTGTGAGAAATGAAGAGGAATGTGTCTGTAGTCCGCTTCAAATTTCGTTGCAATATCCTCATTAGTGGTAAAATTATTAAAGAAATGCCGGGTTCGGTAGCGAATGGGACACCCTGTATATACGAGAACTAGTTGTGTTCGACCGACATTATCCTTAAATTACTGCCAACGAACGTTAAGAAAATAAGAACTTTTTTGAGTCAAATAAAAAAAAAATCGTTCCGAATCTCTTGGATTGTGTACGCAACGCTATCCAGTGAATAATCACACTTTTTATCTCGTTTTCTAAGCCTCGCAATACACACGTGCTGCAGTGTGCTGTCACAAGGATCAAGGCTGTAAAACTGTACAGCATACATTTCAAAATCACGTTCTGCAGTAAGAATTATAAATGACGTGTTCAGGTATTTACTACGATAATCCGAATTAATTCACGTGTTTATTTTGATAACACCAGAAAAGGATTTATATTAGTACCTAAATTATACTTTAATGCCATTGATAACAGATATAGATATAAATTCAGGTATGAGGAAACTTTTTTTTTGCGCATGAGCCCAAATCGGGCCTCGGTTGCCTCATTTTTGGTTGCGACATCACACACATTCGTCACAGAGGCTACCACCTACACAACACACAACAAACACACGAGACGAACATCTATGCCCTCAGCGGGACTCGAATCCGGAATCCCAGCAATCGAGCGGCTTCAGACCAATGCTTTAGGCCGTTCGGGCACCGAGATTGGCGGAAACTTGTGTTAGTTACAGAGAGTTAGAAACTTCAGTAAATTGTCCTATGTTTAGATGGACATCTTCAGTGCAACGGAATATGCAGTATTATGGATACGGTATCTAAATTGTAAAGAAGAATTTATGAGTTAGTATTGCTGCGACAAATTTAATCTTACTAATCGTTTGAATGGTAACTGACTAAATTTTGGAATCACAAACGAGTTAGACCCTTTCGAAACTGGCATTAGTGCTTTTCCAAGTAGTGGGGTGGACCCTTGCCGACAGCTCCGGCCGGTTTAACTGTTCCACCCTCTTTATCAAAGTTATGATCAGACAGATGTGTGACACTGTATACTTGATTGTGTCGTTTGTAACTTCTTTTGGGAACGGGGGTGGGGTTCGTACGTGTTACTCCCCTGCTGACCCACGTTTTCTCCATCAGACTTTATTCTGAACCGTGTTGGATAAAAATGTTGCCATACCTTACTTAATTATTTACCTACTTATTAACTTAATCGCTTACTCAATTACTTACTTACGTACTTACTTACTCACGTACTCTCTTCCTTACTCACTTACTCACTTACTTACTTGCTTGCTCACTCACTTACTCAGTCATTTACTTATATTAATTACTCACCCACTTACTTACTTAATTACTCACTCACTCACTTACTGACTCACTTACTTATTTACTTACTTACTCAATTACTTATTGACTCACTTACTTACTCAGTTACGTACTCAATTACTTACTTAGTTACGTACTTATTTACTCATTCAGTTACTCACGTAATTACTTACTGACTCACTTATTACTCACTTACTTATTTACTTTTTCACTTACTCAATTACTTACTTACGTACTTACTTACTTACTCACTCACTTACTTACTGACACACTTACTTACTGACTTACACACTTACTTACTCACTTATTCACTCACGTACGTGCTTAATTACTCACTCATTTCTCACTAACTTAATTACTTACTTAATCATTCACTTACTTACTTAATCACTCACTCACTCGCTTACTTATTTACTTACTTACTTACCCACTTACTCACTCACGTACTCACTCTCTTACTCACTTACTTACTCACTCACTTACTTACTCAGTCACTTACTCGCTGACTTACTCACTCACATACTCTCCTACTCAATTACTTACTTACTTGCTCACTTACTTACTTACTCAGTCACTTACTCACTCGCTGACTTACTTACTTACTCACTCACTCACGTACTCACTCTCTTACTCACTCACTTACTCACTCACTCACTTACTTGCTCACTTACTTACTTACTCAGTCACTTACTCACTCGCTGACTTACTTACTTACTCACTCACTCACGTACTCACTCTCTTACTCACTCACTTACTCACTCACTCACTTACTTACTCACTTACTTACTTACTCAGTCACTTACTCACTCGTTGACTTACCTACTTACTTACTCACTCACGTACTCACTCTCTTTCTCAATTACTTACTTACTTACTTACTCACGTACTTACTCAGTCACTCACTCGCTGACTTAGTTACTTACTTACTCACTCACGTACTCACTCTCTTACTCACTTACTTACTCACTCACGTACTCACTCTCTTACTCACTTACTTACTCACTCACTCACTTACTTACTTACTTACTTACTTACTTACTTACTTACTTACTTACTTACTTACTTAATTACTCAGACACTTACTGGCTGACTTACTTAGTTACTTACTTACTCACTTACTCACCCACTTACTCACTCATATACTCACTCTCTTACTCAATTACTTACTCACTCACTTACTTATTTACTTACTTACTCACTTACCCACTTACTTAATTACTCAATTACTTGCTCACTCGCTGAATTACTTACTCACTCACTTACTCACTTACTTACTCAGTCACTCACTCGCTTACTTACTTACTTACTTACTTACTTACTCACTCACTCTCTTACTCACTTACTTACTCACTCACTCACTCACTCACGTACTCACTCTCTTACTCACTTACTTACAAACTCACTTACTTACTCAGTCACTTACTCACTCGCTGACTTACTCACTACCGTACTTACTCTCTTACTCACTTATTTAGTCACTCACTTACCTACTCACTTACTTACTTACTCAGTCACTTACTCGCTGACTTACTCACTTACTTACTCACTTATTCACCTACTCACTCACTTACCTACTTATTTACTTAATCAATTACTCACTCACGTACTCATTCTCTTTCTCACTCACTTACTCACTCATTCACTTACTGACTCACTTACTTACTCAGTCACTTACTCGCTCACTTACTTACTCACTTACTTACCCACTCACTTACTTATTCACTTACTTACTTGCTCAGTCATTTACTCACTCGCTCACTTACTTACCCACTCACTCACGTACTTACTTACTTACCCATTTATTCACTTACTTACTCACTTGTTCACTTACTTACTTGCTTGCTTACTTATTTACTTACTTACTTACTAACTTACTTACTTACTTCCTTGCTTGCTCGCTTGCTCCCTCGCTCGCTCCATGGAACAGAGTCCTTGAGAAGCTAACCGGTTCTCAAGTAGACAAGAAATTCCCCGCATTTTATGGAACCGTGAGGTTCATTACCGCATTGACAAGATCTATTCACCTGTTCCTATCCTGAGCATGTTACCATACCAGTTTTATAAAATCAGGGACTGGTCTTCGTAGGTTGGTATCAAATTACTTGATTTGTTCTAAATGTGAAATTTACGAGGAATGTTACATAGGACAAGATGTAAATTTTTTTCTTGCCTTCCTTCTGACATGTACAAATAGATAATTCCCCCAGCACAGTGTTGCAGTATCATACAGTGTGAGTAGCAATAACCTTTTACAGTAACCGAATTTCCTTAATTCCCGCTAACAACTGGAGGAAGTACAAGTGATTGTACAAACTGTCTCCTTCGAGCAGACCTAACAATTCCCCACATTTTATGGAACTCGAAGGTTCCTTCCAAATGGTTCTTTCCTTGAATTCTCCTCACCAAATCCCTGTGTGCACATCCAAATCACTGTGCACTTTAATTCCATCCATTTGTATCAATTACGCGCGGCTAGTATCCTCGTTCATTTCCCAGTTCATGAACTGCGCACATACCGGTAAAATGTGACTTCTAATAGTGAGGCACTGGTTTTGAGGTCCCGACCGAGCAGAGACAATAATCGCATACGAATGTCTGTGGTGTTTAGTTATGGAGACTGCTAGAAATATGGCATTCTGCTTGTAGAGCTGTGTAACTTAAATATTGGGCGTTAGTGTGAAAAGGTTTGGTACGAAATTTTTTATATGTTCACGGTACAGCCTTACCTTACGTCTTCAGGAAATGTATTTTGAACATTTTATTATCCACAGGCATATATGGGAGAATAATATTACAATAGAGATTTGAGAAATAGGATGGGGGCTTGGACTGGATTTAGCTGGCCCAGGATAAGGATAAGTGGCGGGTTGTTCTGAACACGGTAATAAAACTTCGGGTTCCATAAAATGATTGAAATTTCGTAACTAGCTGAGGAACCGTTAGATTCTCAAGGGATCTGCTGCACGGAGTTATTTAGTTTAGCCAGTTTAGTCAGTTTAGTTAGTTAGTTGGTTGGTTGGTTAGTTGGTTTGTCAGTTGGATGGTTGTTTAGTTGGTTAGTTAAATTGTCAGTTGGTTGGTTGTTTAGTTGGTTATTTCGTTATTTAATTAGTTAGTTAGTTAGTTAGTTGGTTGGTTGGTCGGTCGGTCGGTCAGTCAGTCAGTCAGTCAGTCAGTCAGTTAGTTAGTTAGTTAGTTAGTTAGTTAGTTAGTTAGTTAGTTAGTTAGTTAGTTAGTTAGTTAGTTAGTTAGTTAGTTAGTTAGTTGGGGGTACGCGGTGGCGCAGTTGGTTGAAGCACTGCGCTACAAGCCGGAAGGTCGCGGGTTCCATTCCCGATGGCGTCAATGGAATTTTTCTTTCACATAATCCTTCCGGCCGGACTATGGCCCTGGGGTCGACTCAGCCTCTAGCAGAAAAGAGTACCAGGTTTATTTCCTGGGTGTAAATGCGGCCGGTACGTAGGGCTGACAACTTTACCACATTCATGTGCCGATTGTCTTGAAATCTGGGAGCCTCAACCTCCTGGAACCCTCAGGGCCTGTCCAGGCCTGTAATGGGATTGTTTTACCTTAGGTATGTGCATAATCGTACCTGCGTATTTTTCTGTGCATCGTATGCAACAAACATGTAGGCCTCTGATAATAATGGGGAAAATATTTAAAAAATTCAGTTCACTACAAGGCTAGGATGTCGCTATTTTCGGCCGCTTTTACAAAAGGAATTGTTAGTGTAATATAGGTAAAGGTAAAGCAATCCCTGTACAGGCCTTGAAGGCTGTAGGACGTTGAGGCTCCCAGATTTCCTGACAATCGCCACTTGAAGGTGGTAAGGTTGTCAGGCCAACGTACCGGCCACATTTACGCCCTAGAAAATACTCCTGGTACTCATTTCTGTTACAGGCTGACCGCGGCCGGAAGGATTATTTCAATGAAAAATTTCAATGACAGAATCGAACCCGGGAACTTCCAGCTTTTTGCGCAGTGCCTCAACCGACTGCACCGTCTCGTGTCCCTTGATGTAATATACATCTCCATAAATAAACAGCTCACATTTTTTTAAAGTTGTTTCGGCATTGTAGCTGGGCTTTGTCAGGGAAAGGGTTAAAAGAGGTTTTCCTCTTTTAGATGTCTCCGCTGACAAGGTAACACTGTAGCGACACTTGCCCGCGAACTGCGTCTTGTACGGGCCTGCATGTAGTACGTCATTATCTGCGAGGCTGCCCGTTTAATTAATGTGGCTATGTGACGTGCCGGAGTCGCAAGTTACGTGATTAAGTGCGTCTCAAGACCTAAGTCGCTGATGTTGCCAGGTTATTCCCAGGTATAACGAAGCATTTTGAACGCATGTGACTAATCCGACGTGTCTGGTTATATATTCCAGCTGTGATTCAAGGCTGAGGCAACAACTGAATTTTCACGGGACATCCGCCTGCAACCTGTGACAAGTATTTAATTCAAAATTTGTCAGGTAATTGACTGAACCATCAATCGTTCTGGTCCGGACAGCTTTCTTCTTGTGTCCACTTATTTTATTTTTTAAAGGAGATTGCTTAAGAGTTCGTGTCATTTTATGTGAGATAAGAGGTTTTCACGACGGTATGGAGAATAGTGTTCTGGATGTGACACCGTTTAATATATTATTGCGGGTACCATGACGATGGAAGCACTGACTGCCTCCGAAACCCCTCTATAGTTCCATTAAACTACATGATGTCCTTCTTGTCTGTTTAATTTACTGACTGAGAATAAAACTCGAGTGCATGTCCGTTGTGTGACACTCGTGGCCTGTGTTAACAACGGCCCATGAGGCATTACTCTCGGAGAAACCTAAAATTCGTTTATGACAGTTTTCATGGGCCTTAAATTTAGGCTAAAACGGACTACTAGCCTATTGTTCTAAAGCCGTACGTGACTTCTACAGCGTCTTACGCCGAGGGCTTTTTTTTTTCCACATGTATTTTAAATTAATTTTGACCAATGAGGATTATGCAGTTTGCCGTAAGTAAAGATTTGTTGATCAACGGCCCAAGTATCTTTTTCGTTTCCTGATCAGTTACATAGTCGAAGGTAAATTTCTCAGAAATGTCACTTCGGGAACGCTAAATAATAAGAGGCGTGCGGCGGGAGATATGAATGAGTGCACACAGTTCTACAGAGTATTTCTACCGCCGGACTGCAGACGGGGCGTCATCGTGGGTCGCTAAGCAGGATCGATGTCGTCCGCTCTACGGCGAGCAGTCTTGGATGAAACTTATTCCCTGTAGTCAATCAATCACTATACGTCTGCCGCTAAGAGCGGTTTACCTTTCTTTTGTTATCGATGGCAGACACAAGCACTTCGCAAACAAAGCTGCCTACAACGCTACAGCGGACTGTTACTTTGATAAGAACTGTCGATTGTGTACTCAAGAAGCTTTGTTTGCTTTTGGCGCGACAGCCCCCCCCCCCCACCAGTGGGCCAGGACCTCCTCATTCACGAAGTTTCTAGATCACACACAACGACGCACCACAGTCGGTAGGACTCCTCTGGACGAGTGATCAGCTCTTCGCAGAGACCTCTACCTGACAACACATAACACTCCCAACAGACGAAGGTCCATGTTCCCGGTGGGATTCGAACCCGCAATCTCAGCAGCCGAGACTCAAATAGCTTTAGTTATTGAATAATAACTTATTGTGGATTCGCTAAGTGCCATCCTTCCTACAGTACCTATTTCATTGTTTGTCCGAGTGCATGCCGTGAAGACTCTTTCGAAGCAATCTGTGCCTAAATTACTTAGCTAAGCTGTGCACCCCGATCTGTTCTTCTTGGCACCTATAATGTAAGGGCAGGTAAAATGAATAGTTCTGTTTATATTGTTTTATTCATCGGACGAAACGTCTGACTTCCCTCACGGCCAGAATGTCGTAGTACGATAAAGGCCTTCATAGCCCGAACCTGTACAGTGCGGATCATTCCTGCTTTTGAAATCGTAACGCGTTACCGCAGGGATGCAAAAGTTTCCCAAAAATCAGGTGTCAGAATGATGACATGAAGCAAGTTCCGTGCTAAGGACCCACAATTTGGAGTGACGTGTGAACCTCACTGTTATCTGGCGCTTTCTGCTTGTTGCATGTGAACTGATACACATATTTGTGTGTGATGGACGAAACTGCAATAATTAGTCTGCCAATACTAGGCTGTACTCATAATAAAACCCACTAGATGCACCAATTTCTCAAATTTATTTTTTGAATAAAACTCTACATGTTTCGGACAGTTCTTCTGTCCATCATCAGGAGTTTTTCACTGTACACGCAGCAATGGTATATGTCTTACAGGTTTGCTCACAAGTTGTCAGCAAACCTGTATGTGACATATACCATTGCTGCGTGTACAGTGAAAAACTCCTGATGATGGACAGAAGAACTGTCCGAAAAATGTAGAGTTTTATTCCAAAAATAAATTTGAGAAACTAGTGCATCTAGTTACTTTTATCTTAAAAATTTATCACGATGCACGGTCTCCTGAACGTCAAACTAGGCTGCACCTTAAACAGCTTAGTTAACCGGGCGCATCCGTGGTTCACGATCATTTCGCTATGTGCAAATGTGGACCGCGTTTCAGGATGGTTCCAGTAGTTCCAACGTTTCTTTCCGCCCTCAATATAATTCTGAAATCATCACGATCCTCCCCCCCCCCCTTTTTAATCATTAAGAAACATCATGTTGACGCCTTCGCTCGTCTGGAATATTACGCCGCTAGGTTTGTAGTTGCTTACCGAAGTTTTTGGGCGACATATCGGTCCCATCCTGAAGAGTCAAGCAGTCCAAGAAGAATGCATAATAATTTAATATGGGACCGATATGTTGTCCAAAAACGTCGATAAACAACTACCAACCTACTCCGCGCAACATCCCAGAGGAACGAAGTCCTCAGTTACACTGCTGCGGAAGACTTATATCTCGCATTTAGGATGTTATCTGACTCTGGATGGTACACGTGTTGCTCAGCTGGGCAATGACAGCCGCTGTGCCAAGGTCTTGATGGCATGTCACGATACCGGCACACATTACGTGCCTTAAGGCATAGAAAAAACTTTGGGAATACACAGTAGCTGCTGTAAATACACAGTAGCTGCTGTAAATACACAGTAGCTGCTGTAAATACACAGTAGCTGCTGTAAATACAGACAAAAGTTCATACCGCGTTTACTGCGCATGTATTTTAACAATGCATGTTTGGTTGACCACCACACGATGGAAAGTTTCCGTTGTGCCAATTAGAGGATGTGGTATACCGAACACAGGATATTCCTCTCACTAATTATGTGCTCGTCTGTGCTATGGCTATATTATGTTATTAAGCATATTTTATTCTCTTTTTCTACATTGACGTCATATCATACGTGATTCTTTGGAAAACTGAAGGAAGCAGGTAAGGTGTGGGTGGAGTGGAATTATTTCCACAAGTCGCTTAGGGAACTTCCACAAATTTCAACACATTGAATGTGCTTTTACGCCGACAGATGTGACCTACCGAATATTAGTCTCCGTCTTCCGCTTGTATGGGAATAGTCAAAGAAAAAGAACGAAACTACTCAATAAATCGCGACCAGTCCTTTTGTCATAGGTACTCTACTGTTTTGTGACTGGTTTTTTAGATCCAGCCCACGAAAGAAAAGCCTCGTTTCTCGGAACCAGTTCAGATAGATATCTCCGAAATGCGGAGTGTATTTCTGTTCAGCCTCCGGGTGCTAATTTTTATCACTTGTGGGTCCATTTTTAAAACATAACAACAGGGACTACACTTACGAAAATGGCGCAGGCATAGTTGGAGGTTCCATGTGTCTGCCGAAATGTTTGTGTTAATTTACTTATAAACATTTTAATTGCTTAATCTAAAGTTAGTTTAAAATTGTATTCTAAAAATACGTGTTTACATATCGAGCGACCTCTGTCACCTTTAGAGGAAGAAACCTAATTCATAAACGATCCATTAAAGACTCAGTTTAACCTGAATTCTATTTAAAGGTACAAATCGTACCGCGCAGTAGACACACTCCAGCTCGGTTGTAAAAACCAGCCAGTCAGTGTTGTATAGGAAAATAATCGCTGTTTGTTCTGAGATCTATACAGAACACATGCGTAAATACGCTCTGTGGGCAGAACGTAAAATTGTTGATTGTTGAGTCTGGTAGTGCATACAGCAACCAATATGCTTTAAAGAGTCAAGGAGCTTAAACATTAAGTAAGTACCTACCGCATACCCTTACCTCCTACTTGCTAACCTCTTTGCTGATGTGGTGAATCCATATGAGCGAATTTCCGAACCAAGTTGGCTGACTAGTTTTATAAAATTAACCGTGTAGGTTTGCTTGTTGTTTGCCGCGACAGCCCCCAGTAGGCCAGGGCCTCCTTATTCACAGGGTTTCTAGATCACACACAACGACGTGCCACAGTCGGTAGGACTCCCCTGGACGAGTGATCAGCTCGTCGCCGAGACCTCTACCTGACAACACACAACACTCACAACGGACAAACATCCATGCCGCAGGTGGGATTATTATTATTATTATCATCATCATCATCATCATCGAATTTCTCGCTTCTCAGCTTTGGCTGGGAAATATTCACCTATCCCGGGATGTAGTAATCAACAGGGTTAGGTTCGGTGGTCTTATTTGTAGTTTAAAAAGTTTCTTACAATTGAACATGTGCCAAGAATTAACAGATTTTTGCAGTTGTATATATGTATTGGGGTGCAAGTTAAGTCTTGTTAGACTTTGTGATAGTGACTTTGGAATTAGTCCCATAGATGATATTAATATCGGGATCACTTTTACTGCGTTTTGCTTCCACATAGCACATATTTCATTCGCCAGTTCTTGGTACTTGTTTTGTTTGTCGGTTATTGTCTTGGCGAGATTATGTATATTTGGGACAGCTATGTCTATCAAAAAGGTGTTATTTGTTTTCTTATTCATAAAAGTTATGTCCGGTCCATTAAAAGGTACTGTTTTGTCCGTAAGTATGCTGCTATTCCAGCACAGCTTGAAATTTTCTTCTCCAGTACATTAGTTGGGGTGTACTTGTAATATGGACTTTTATCGTCAATCAATTCGGCTGCTTCTGCCAGTTTCTGATGGATAATTTTGGCTAGTCCATCATGTCTCTTTGCATACTCGGTAGGTGTTAGTTGCTCACATGCTGCAGTAATGTGTTGGATTGTCTCCGATTCTTTTCCGCATCTTCTGCATAGCTCATCGGTGTCTGGCTGCTTCAAAATATGTTTCTTGTAGTTTCTTGTGAGTACGACTTGGCCGTGTAGTGCTGTTAAAAAGCCCTTTGTTTCGGCGAACAAATCCCCCTTTGTCAGCCATTTGTTCGACGCTTCTGTGTCTACATATTGTTGGCTGAGGTCATACGGATGGCGGCCACGCAAGGCTTTTTGGGACCATTGTCTCTTGACTTTGTTATTATATTCTTCATCTGTGGGGAATTCATTTGCATTTTCGCGGACTAAGTCCAGTGGCGTGCACCTATCATCTGCTTTCACTACTGCAGCATGAAAAGACGACGTGACCTGTTTGTTTAACCTTTTGACGCCTAACGTCAACTATAGTGGTCGTACCGCACCGCTAACCTCTAAAGTTGCATGTTATATATTTATTCAACAAATTTAGGTACTGAATATTTTAAACATAGTATATACTCTCCGTTTCTTTCTCTTCAAAATGCAGTTTGTTTCATAATTCTAACGCATTTGGTTCTTGTATTATTCTCATTTTATATACAGGTGTGCTAAAATTTTAAAAAAAAATTCCTGCGCCAAAAGGTTAAGAAGTATGTCTGAAGGAGCTTCACCTGCTTATCATGTATTCGAGTTATATCAATCAATCCTCTGCCACCCATTTGCCGTGGTAGAGTAAGTCTTTCCTTTGCAGCACGGGGGTGGTGAAATCTATATCTCGTGAGTAACGTTCTCATTTTGGTTTGGAGGTTCTCTAAGTCTGTAGGTATCCATTTCACTATTCCGAAGCTAAAAGTTAGTACTGGGGTCGCATAAGTATTGATAGCTTTTATCATATTTTTTTCCATTCAACTTTGTCTTTAATATGCTTGTTGTGCGATTTAAATATTCTTCGCCTAGCTTCTGTTTCATTCGGGCATGCTTAATTTGTTTAGCTTGAATGTTATTATTATTATAATTATTATTATTTATTGCAATTGAGTTTTCACTCGGTGTCAGCGGTCCTTACACTAGTAACAAATAAGAATAAATATACGAGGGAGAGTCAAAATGAAAACCTTAAAAGTGCGATGAAAATTCGAAACACAGCTCGATTGGTTTGGAAGTTGACAAAGATGATACCCATGGTTTGAAGAGTGGCCGACAGGTGGTAGTACGATGCAGGAATGCAACACGACAGAGTAGTAGTAGTGTAAAGATGGCGGCCCCGCTTGCAACGTACACCAAAGAAGAACAGAGTTGTCATCCTTTTTTTTTAAGTAGTGAAGGGGTGAAACCCATCGAAATTCATCGACGAATGAAAGTTCAGTATGGTGATGCATGTCTGTCACTACAGCAAGTGTACGAGTGACTAGGAAGTTCATGAACGGCATTAGTTCTGTAGCAGACTCTCCTCGACCTGGTCAGACACACCCAGTAGTGACACCAGAGACCATTGCAGCAGTTGAAGCCATCGTGAAAGAAAATCGTCGCGTAACAGTGAATGAAATAGCACGCAATGGAGACTACATAGAAAAATGATATCATGTGTACCTTTTGTGTTCAATAAACAATGAGATAAAAAATATTTAAGGTTTTCATTTGACTCACCCTCGTACATAAAAGAAACAATACAAAAACACAGTACAAACAATACAAAACACAGTAAATACGAGTACGCATATTACCAGAACACCCACACAATTGTCAAAACACCCACACATACAGACACACACACACACACACACCTATTACAAAGCAAGTTAAAACAACCACAGTACAAGACACACACCAAATAAAATAGTCACAATACAATCAAGTACCCTCAGTATAAGGTCACCCTAATGTGACTGGTAATTTTGTCCCCAAGAACTTCAACGTAACTCACTTCACTTCAAAACAAAATCACTTCACTTATTTACACTCAACCCCCACTTGAATTCCATTGCTTGTAACTACATTCTTAACCCTGTATCTAAAAGTGTTTAGCTTACAAGGGAAAGACTACTAAGCCTACAGGTAATTGGTTCCAGCTTTTAATGGTCCTATTAGGAAGAAATATTTACCAACATTTGTTCTCTGTTTCCTAATACTAATTTTCCGATTATGATAGTCCCTACACAGGTAACGTGATTTTAGAAGTCTATCCCCCATCGCTTTCCAAGCCCTTCCCCCGGTGTATGCCGTGAAAAGTTCGCATATTCTGGCTATCAATCTGCGCTGTGCCAAAGTTTCCCAACGCGACTCATTTCATTCAAACCCACAATCTCGGCAGGCGAGCGGCCGCAGACCTACGCCTTAGACCTCGCGGCTGCTGGGACCGGCAAACCGTACAGGTTACGCCGATTTATAACATGTATACATGTACAACGTAGTACAGCGTATAAGTCAAACACAACCGTTTTTTATTACATAGAATGTTCTATTAGGGCGACATTATATTACATTTTCTGCACCTGCCGCTAGTATGCAGTTTGTAAAATCCTGTCTTTTTTCCGCCTTATCCGATAAGCTTCCACATAAGCATGTAGGGCCAGTTTAGATATTTATAGCGGTCCGGCTTTCAGAATATGCCTATGTTTTGGGAACCCCGGAGCTAACTGTCTGCTTTCTTCGCCCACGTGATTTCTGTCGCTTCCATAAGAAATTCTGCAGGCACAGTGCTCAGTGGATTGCAGATTCCTAAACATGTTCGTTATGTAACACTAGACGGTACACCATGTCCAGCAACTAAGTAGTTCTGAGTGTGATACAGCTGCCGTGGGAGCCCCTTAGAATTAATTTTATATAGCGCATCTAATTAGGATGAAATTAATGCAACGAAGACGGTCTACTGGCTCCCCCAAGGACTACCATGTAACATGGTAACCGTATTTCGTCGAATTATGCGCGTTATTGTGACTGGTGAATAAGTAAGGATTTAGAAGAAAACGGGTAGGTACACTCATGAACCGCGACAACGTTGTCCGTATCGTGACTAGGCTACGGACTGAACAGCCGAGGAACTGTGATTCGATTCGCGACAAGGGCTGGGGGGGGGGGTTTTCCTGCAAATGTCGAGATCTGCTCTGGGGCCCACCCAACCTCATATTGAAGGGTCCCGGGAGTAAAGTGGCTGGGGCGTGCCGAGGTTAAGAATGAGTTGATTTATACCTCCACTGCCCCCTACGCCGCCATGCTGTGTAGGGGATAATTTTTACCCCTTACTCTCGTATTGAGAACGGAGTCTAGGATAACATATAGTCAAGACGCGATAGGTTGGCGTGATGCCTGTTGTTACTATATTTTATTTTTTAGGGAGTCGGGATAGCTCAGTCGGTATAGTGACTAGGCTACGGGCTGAATTCCGGCAGAGTCAAGAGATTTTTCTCTCCTCCAAAACGTCCAAGCCGGCTCTGGGGTCCACCCAGCCTCATATTCAGTGGATACTGTGTTCTGTTTCGCCGAGGGTAAAACACCCGAGACGTAAAGCTGACCACTCACCTCCATCTAATGTCGAGACTGAGAATGAGTGGATCTATACCTCCACTCCACATTTTTACCTTCATAGCGTGTATCGGGTCAACGTTACCTTTTATTGTATTTTTTATATGAACTTATTACACAAGTATATATTTTGTAAACGTTAAATTTATCGGATATAACCTCTAATAATCGCATCGGCTCCCGGTTTGAATCTTTGTCTCGCTCGTAATATTTCATATACAATGTGTAGGTATGCACATGTTTATCTCTATACTAGATTTCACTTGTCTGGGTCAACTGTCTCAGAAGTTGACATTGATGATATACACGGACGGCATATTGGTCTCTTTAGTGTATTGTTTTTCCCTTTTTAAGACAAGAAAGTACAGATATGCGTCGCTTAACGTCGGGGATACGTTCTGAGAAATGCGTCGTTAGGCGATTTCGTCGTTGTGCGAACGTCATAGAGTGTACTTGCACAAACCTAGACAGTATAGCCTACTACACACTTAATCTGTGTATAGCCTATTGCTCCTAGGCTACAAACCTGTTGAGCATGTTACTGTACTGAATACTGTAGGCAATTGTAAAACATTGGTAAGTATTGTAATAGTATATTATATTTTAATGTTATATTATATCATAATCTTATGGGACCACTGTCGTATATGCGGTCCGTCGTTGACCGAAACGTCGTTATGCGGTGCATACCTGTAGTTTAAAAATAGGGAACACACTATAGCAGTATTTTATTTAGCTGCTGGTCTGTATCAATACTGCAAGACAAGCAACAGGTGAAGATTGTAAGTCCTTCAGAAATACTTGATACCTTTCGTTTCAGAATCTTTGACCTTCCTATCTCTTATCTAAAAGCCTAAATATTATAAAATGTAACTAACGTTTTGGCTGTAGGTTTGTGTGTGTGTTTAAAACTTGGTCCCCCTTTCGAAGACAGTAATAAAGCAATGAGGAGTACTTGAGAGCAGTGTGTCAAGGAAAATATCTGGATCTATGTGAGGACAGATAAAATTGCGTAACAAGAAATTTCATAATTTGCTTGCATTCACAAAATATTCGGGTGTTCAAATGGAAGAGGAACTAATAATAATTATAACCGTCTCACGTAGCCAGTTATGTATTCTCTATTCGTGTAGTTGTACACGGCCTGGGGATGGCAAAACATAGCTAAAACGTGTGACTAATTGTGGATTTTTGATAAATAATTGTTGTGTGTGACAGTTAATTATTGGTGGCTGAATATACAGGGTGATTCGGGACGAAAGGTCAATATATTGGAGGTGATAATATCGGTCATTGTTTAAAAAAAAGTTCATATCAACACGTGTATTACTGTGATACAGCTGGTTGAAACTCCATACCTAACTCTATTAGATTTTTGTTTGTGGGGTTGGATTAAGGGCGAAGTTCACAAAAGAAAAGTGGATACACGAGACAAGTTGCTTGCTCGCAGTTTGGATGCTGCTACCCGCATTAAGAAACGTGAAGATCAACTCAGACGAACAACAGGCGATCTTTGCACAGGACATGCAAAGTGCATTGAAGTAGACGGTGGAATTTTTTTAATATTTACTGTGAACTCTAACAAATTTTTCATTTCTGCGCAACAAATTTGTCATTTAAGCATTAAATTAAAATTTGAATTAAAATAAAAGTAAGTAGTTTATGTTTCTTTAATCACAGTTCACAGTGTTTTTGTATTTGTAGTTTCATTCAGTTGTATCTCGGTAACCATTCAGTGTTAGACACATGTCCACATAAATATTTTTTTCTCACCATGATCAACACTATCACCTCCCAAAATAATGGACTTTCCTCTTGAATCACCCTGTATACATAAACACGACGGGATGAACCATATCGGCCTGAAAAGACGTAGGATATGTTGCCATAATGGTAATACGAGAAGTGCGTTTGGAAATGTAGCCGTAATATCTGAAAAGAAGAGACCAATTTGAATTATTAAATAGCACGACATTAAAATATATCTGGAAGAAATAGGATTTAAGAATGTGTACTGATCTTGCAGAGGGAAAGTCCAGTGGCTGGCTATGAATTATGAGGTTCCATAAATTGGTTGGAGGGAGGGAGGGAGGGTGTTATTGCCGCCCCTAACGACTTCCAGCTCCTCAGTAATAAATCTGCCGCATTCAATTTGTCCTGCTAGCATATGGCGTTCATAGTTCCTTAGCAAGTGTCACTGAGATGTTACATGCAGCTTGTGCAGTAACCGCGCAAGAACAGGCGGAATCCATCTGAATGATTAATGATGCGTCTGCGAAATGATGAAGTGACTAATTTTACTGGGGGGTAAAGGGATTCCGTATATGGAAATGAGGACGGGGATTCCAAGACTGGACAACGGGACAAAATAAACTAACATTTATGACGTTCGTGAACCTGTGAGTAATGTCGCTAATTAAGCTACTTGGAAGTATGAATACAGAGTGGAAGTAGTTGCTTAATTTTATCTCTCAGGCTTTCAAAATAAGGGAGCGTTGCTATGAAACTTGTGATTCATAGTTACAGTCATGTTCGTAATGAGTGGGTGTATTCAAGAACAGCTAAATGACAGTAGCAGTCCCAACTCGGTGTAAATACCTGCTGTCAACTGTGGGGACTGTTTAGTGTCACTGATTACGCCCAGTGATAGACAATTAGAACTTCTGGAGCTTCTTTAATATGGAAAATGTCGGAATAGCAGCTCAAATTAGGGTACGACTGGCTCCTTCCACGTCCCTTCCACTTCTTCCGTTAATCGTTGTACCACTCGACTTTATATATACTGGGTGGCAGAAATTAGCTACTTTACGTCCGATGTTTTTTATGTTACGTCTGGCGTCTTGTGTCTTTTTGCGCCATTCTGTATAGTCTGAACTGCTGACAGCGTCGTTAAATAAACCATGTGTAAATAAATAAATAAATACATCTGGTACATAATTGCGGGCAGCAATGTGGTTTACTGCTCAATGACATGATACTTTAAACGATGTGCATGGTGTTTTCCCAGCCATTAGTGACAAAGATTTATGCTAATATAAGCAAAATCTTATCCACGTTTAATTACTTGTTAAGAGTTGCAGTACAAAGTGCTAAGGAAAACACTGTACCTGAGAGGAGAACTGGGTAGCATGAGTGTTTGGCTAGGATGTCACATAACAATACAAGACAGGCAATGTACGTGTAACGTAACATTAAGACGCGTTCGTGCAACCGTTGTTGCAGTGGAGAAGCAACACGTATTACATATTCTGAGTGTTTGTTTGTAGCCCTAGATATCGAGCATGCAATACGCATGTGCCATATTGTCATCTGTAGCCTGCTCCGATCTACAATGTTTTTCCACATTACCTCATAAAAGGCAAGATTTTCGAGAAAGAAAGAGTCATTGAACACAACATGTACTATTCTAAGTGTGTGTTTGTAGCCCTAGGTATCCAGCATGCAATACGCATGTGCCATATTGTCATCTGT
>Ga0131853_10009765_pt1 | contig 17554 bp, 6 predicted proteins | sample TergutLab28metaG_FD_92764 | JGI IMG/M metagenome (GOLD analysis project Ga0131853, IMG submission 92764) | Labiotermes labralis P1 segment gut microbial communities from Petit-Saut dam, French Guiana - Lab288 P1 (version 2) (version 2) | ecosystem: Host-associated > Arthropoda: Insects >... | reverse complement strand
CACACACACACACACCAAGGCACAGTAAATGGAAAGGACACAGTTCAATTTACTTAAACCATACTTCACATATGACTAGTCAGTTGCTAAAGGTGGATTTCTACTGAAGATATCTTGCCCATTACCTCTGAACTTTCCCTTATCCTGCCGCAATTTCCTGCCATTTGTTGTATACACTTTATTTGTTTAAAAGCAAGCATTAAACAAGTATACTCAATAACCACACAGTTTGATTCACAATATGAATTATATTTTGAAATCTACAATATGAACACATCTGTAAATGTAGGTTAAAATTACATTAATTAAACAAATAATACTACATTTGCTGTTACTTGGAGTGCATAAAATAATCTCAACATAAAGATGAAATAAAAGGGTAAGTTACAGAAATTCCTACAGCTATTAGAAAAAACTATAGATAAGACTAAACATACAAAGTAAACTTCATTTGCATTACTGTGGTGACTATAAAGTCTGGCACCCTCTTAGGTTTTTCCTTTCAGTCTAGCCAAACTCCTGACCATAAATTAACCTTTTGGCACCGGAATTATTTTTTTAATTTTAGCACGTCCTGTATATAAAATGTGAATAATACAGGAACCAAATACATTAGAATTGTGAAACAAACTGCATTTTGAAGAGAAAAAACGGAGAATATATACCATGTTTAAAATATTCAGTACCTATATTTGTTGAATAAATATATAAAATGAAATTTTAGAGGTTAGCGGTGTGGTATGACCACTATAGTTGACATTTGGCGTCAAAAGGTTAATATTCAACTAATGACCACGTTTTGTAATAAATCTGTTGGCTATTTTGGCCCACTGCATGACAAAATAAAAAAGTAACAAGTTCCAGTAAACAAGTTAAAAACAAAGATTTTAGAGAAGAGCCATGAATTACACATATACTTCTCTGTAATTAAACACTGTTTTCTCCAGCAACAAATTGCCATTTAACTATGTGTCCTACACCTCACAGCCAGTGTACTGTACACTACTTCTCTACAAGAATTATCAGAACTAACTGCAACACCATAAAATGCCATGTGCTTTAGATTCCCTGCTCAAGCTGTGAAGCTTTTGACTTGCATTCAGAAGGCATTCAGTTAAAACCATGGCTAGCAAACCAAGAGACTTGACTAAGGTCTTATGCAGTTTTCTTCTGTACTCTGAGATACAAAGAGCATCATTAAATAAACCATAACCAATTATCTGATCATGCTAATAATACCTGGCAAAGAGTAAAAAGTGTAAAGATCCTCATTATGTTCAGAAGTTAATAACCACACTCCACACTCCTTCACATTTACCGACATAATCACTGCACTCTTAAACAGAAAGCTGGTAAAGTTGGGATCAATTAGCTTATTTTATTTGTACAGGTGATTTATTAATTAATGTATTACTCAAATGCACCCCATTATTACACAACTTCTATATAAACAAACAATGTGCATTGTACAACATATTAATGTGAATTGAATACTACAGTTTAATACCTGAATAACTGCAAAACAATTATGTTTAACGGAAGGGATTAGGGCAATAGCAGGCCAAGTAATAAAAACTAAATATAATTTCACTTCCTTACTTCAGGACTAGCAAGTGCCAGTCAGAGATGAAGCCCACAACTTACAAACTGAGGACATGACAATGTGCTGCCTGATCAAGGCTATCACATACCTCATGGGGCAGTGGGAGTTGAGTACACAACAACAGGGAAGCAATAATTAGCATAAGAAAACCAATGATACTTCAGTGGCTGGACTGCTCCAGTGCCACTTTACCTACAATAAATCTCATGTAACATCACCTCAAACTGAACAATGTGTGGTTGAAAGTCAATATCTAATTATGTGAGCTATGGCAAGAACCAAATCACTTTTCAAGATAAATAAAATGACTTTATTTTATATATGGTTTTCATAACATTCTACAAAACCAATAAACAAGACTCAGAGTATCTATGCACTTAAGGAAACAAAAGTTGTTTGTTGAACTGGTGAACTTGCCTACTAGTGCACTACTCCTTCAGCTACCCTTCCCCCCCAAAAAAACCAGTTTCCTTCGTATGAAAGTCAAAAAACCAACAGAGTCAACAACAGAGAATGAAGATACAGAGAAGCTCAGACTTAAAAATCAAGTTCCAGCAGATCACAACATAAGCAACATTCAAATAGTTAAACGTATCCAGTCTCAATTATAGTCAGGATGTGTAAAGCATTCATTTATTAAGATATTATGCTTACTGTTGTTTGAGATTGTCAGTTTAATGTCAGAAAAAACTAAAATATAAAATTTCAGGTTTACTGGTCATAAATCTAACATAAAGTTAAGTGTACCACTGATGATCTGTAACACAACAGGGGAGGTAAGCTACTTGGCTTTTACCACTTTAATTTGCTACACAACATGAAAGAACTGAAGACTTCTATGAAGAATAACAAAAAGAAGCAACATATAAAATTTATTTTACAACATTTAAAATGTTGATTTCCAATGCTTATTAATTTAGAATCATACAACAAGATACGTCTGCTAAACACTGTCTTGAACAACCCTGTAATATAACAACATGCACTGATTTTGGCTATCATTCACACCAGCACCTACACGACACATTCAGTACCACTGAATTTTAAACATTACATGAGCCATGCATCAGTGGTGTTTAGTGCTGTCGAAGAGTTATGAAAAAGACAGCTGAAGTCTCAAATGCCTTGAGACTCGTACACAAAGTTAACTGTGCACCAAAAGCAGCTAGCAGAAACATTAACCCATGCAGTTCTAGTCAAAATGAGTCTTACATAAAAAATACAGTTAGCTTCATGTTTATTTATAGCTGGCAACAGGGGGACAGTAGACTCAATAAACAACATTCTATGTACTGGAAATTAGTGAAATATTTATCTGGACATGAGCAAACCTTTCCTGTTTACAACACATGCTGGCCATCTGCTCCACATTTCACAGCACAGTCCCAAAAAGAGATGAGAAGTTGGCATCCCACATAATTGGACCCCTACCATCCCAACATAAATTCATCTGTATACTTCTTACACAGACATTTGCTCATTTTACAACAGTACAACATTCTTCAACTGAGGTAATACATTGAGACTAAGAATGATCCCCAACAGTTACTTGATTATCCACCAATGATGCCTTCCGCATTAAACCTGACCTAGTATAATGACATAGGAAAAATGATAACAATACAGAATCAAGACACCAAGTGAACTTAAGGGTGATCAATCCAACTCTGTGGTCTTTTGATTTTAACAGAAAAGCTCACTACAGATAGAAGACAAAGCACTTAGCAGAATCAGGACATGTACATGAAAAGTTAATTTTAAAATTTCAGGTATCATCTGCTTCTCACATCCTTGTTTCTCAGTCACTCCTACAATATTAATACACTGCCTATGTAACTATAGAAAAGAAGTTGTATCAAGTGTACAAATAAAGGACAACACTTCCAGAATTCAATGCATGGATCATAAAGGAGATTTGTTGAGCACCATCTAATCAAGACAGCCATGCATAATTTTTGAGAAGCAATACCAAACTGTCCTCAATTCACTGCATCCACCTGAAACTATCTGCCACTATGAAGATGGAGGTCAGACATTCCTCCAAAAATTCAGAACAAATGTATGATCCCATATGGTGCAACTGTCCAGAAGAACACCTGTCATGAAAGCCTGAACACTCACATTAACAAACTGCATTCACAAATGTTCCTCTTTAAACAAAAATTTACTATATAACAATTTCAGAAAAACTGCATATGAATTGATTTCTGTATATTCATACATACATACATACATATGAGGCTTAACTTTCATTAATCCTTAAAGCACACTGGCACGGTATTTATATCCTGTGCCAGTGTGCTCTAAGGATGTTGTAAGAATAAATATGATTGAAAACAATCAATAATCATACAATAAACCAGTTTCACATGAGCAAAATTACAGTCAAAATCTCACACATAAAAATGATACAATATAAAAAAACAGTAAAAATCTGGTACAAAACACTAATAGAAATCATAATCAATTATTAAAAAATTAAAAACCCCAACTGGGCCTCATATGCAATATAATATTAAGAGTTCATATATTCTTCAATTTGAGTAGAAAGCTTTGTCAAATAAATACTATTTCAAATTTGATATAAGCATTTATTCCTCAGAACCTACTCAGCAATATATTTAGGTATTTTATTGAAGAATTTTATGCTATCATAGATGTCAGAACTAGTGATCCTCCATTAACATTCAACAGCGATAAATTACATTTAATACAGTTCATTTTCTGCTAAAATATGGGACAGAAGATACAGGCCTTGTTCCAGTTTCCATTACTGGTTAGGACACAAGAGAAGCTGCATCAAATAGCCCTCCCAAAATTGACTGAGCAGAGCTGAAATGTGATATGTTCAACGAAATACAAAATACTGAAATTAAAAAAAAAAAAAAAAAAACTGACCAAAAAAAGGAGAAAATAAAAAAAAAAAAAAATTAAAAAAAAAAAAAAAAAAAAAAAAACTGACCGCAAGTAGGGGAACATTAAAAAGTTAACAAATTCAACAAAACACAACACTAAAGAAGTTACATGACTTGTGTTTATAATTTAACACATGCAATAAAGAACTCCACAGCATTTATCTACACCACCAGTGTTGCTTAATCTTCTGTAACCATACGAACTGATGTGAGCGAGTGTGTGTTTTGTCTTTTTGTGTGCTCATGGAGGATGCACACCTCAAGGAAAACACTGAAATAACCTAGTATTTTACATGGCTGATATTTCTTATTCCTCATCTCCAACAAGGACATCTTCTGTGCTATATTTACATTACAGAATGGACAAGAAGAAGGACGGTAAGGAGTGACTACAGGTCAGACAAACAAATGAGATGTGACCAAACAGGGAAGAAAGGATGGAAGGAAATTAAATTGGTAAAACAGTCCATTCCTGTTGTATGTTTAATGCAGAATACACTCATACTAGTATATTAATATGGTAATTAGTACTAACAGAAATGGTCATTAAGCTCACACTAATAATTATTACACTTCTCACTCAGACAGCTATTAGGAGCTGTTACGGAAATTTGGCCAATATAAGTATCCAGGCATATATAATCGATAAATGGAAATATTAATGGTGCATGAAACTTCTTGTGGCACAGCTGTAAATTTATCAATGAGGTTGTGCTATAATTAAAATTTTTTTTTACATAAAGTCAGAAACTTCTTCATACCAAATATTCTCCCCTGCTTACGTAAACATTTTTTGTGCACAGATTATTCTAGGAAGCATTTCTTTAAATTATGGCTGTTGTGAGCTGAAACAAATGTTATCTTCAGATAAGTATTTATTACAAAATGAAAATGAAATTAAAATAAAATCCCATTTTTAATTCTGACATGCCGATTGTAAAACAGTATTCTTCCTCAAGATATTTTTAATGAAATACCTGATGATGGCCAAAAATAGGGCCGAAGCATGTAGTACAAATTGAAATCACAATATAAAAATTGAGTTGTGAATGGAAAATTGTGTGTGTGTTTCCTTTCTGTATAAATTCACAACAGGATGTATAAACCCAAAAATTACAATTTTGCTACACCAGTTAACAACACAGAATATAAAAAAAATCTGCCATGGATTCAAGGACAGGTTGATCAAAACTTTCACAATAAACAAGCTATAATCCTTCTATATTTTAATAATATAACTTGGCTAGAATGATGTGGAGACAGCAACATGCACAGATGAAAACAGATGAATTTAACCTTCTACTAAAATCTTGCAGCTGACTCACCAAAATATGTTACGAAAGGAAGTGTTTGTACTTTGTTATCTGAAGTCAAAATGAAGTTGTATATTATAGTAAGGCCAGAGAAAGAAGTCCCACAGATGGTGGGGATGACAATGTTGAAGGCTCCCCACTCTCCACCCACTGCCAAATTCCCCTCAGGATAGCAGGCACAAGAGGGAAGTGTAACAAAGAGTAAGAACTGGAGGCAGATGTAAAGGTATTCAGTCCAGGACTTCTTTCCATGCCCTCAGTACAGAAACATAAGCAATTTTATGCAAGAAGCTGCATAGGGCTCCTGGAGACAGGCTTGCTACAGACTACTGGTGCAAAAGAAAACACAATTCACGTAATGAAGTAATAAATTTTCAAACTGCATATGTGAATAAAAGTTAATTCTGAAAAAATATGTATTGCTACTTTATGTTGTTAAATTTTGAATAAATTTTCAGTTAGTTCTTCAAACGAATTCTCAATGTTAATGCAAGTTTTTCGGAAATGGTACATTTTTAAGTACTGTTTCTCATTCACTTGCAACACTGTGCAAATTTTAGATTTCTTTTTTTCTTCTGGTCACTGAAAAATGAAAAATGAGGGAACAAGAACCTTTCTGTAACATCATAAATAAACTGTGAAAAGAATTTATGTGAGTTTCATTTCACAAATCAGGAACATGGAATAAACTATTATTAAGTTCATTCAACCTAACCATAGCAATGTGTACCACCATCAGTTCAGTATGAATTTTCAGAAGGAGAGTCAAAAGCTCTACATAACCCATGATATGGAGGGATTTCCCATGTTACAAGAGTACAGTGTATGGTGGGCCTAATAATCTGCAGATTGTTCAAATATGTGCACTAAAAATACACGTTTCACAACAGCAGGAATGGTATCAGAAACATTCAGTAGTTTTTAATTAATAGAACCAACACAAACTTGAATTAAAATGTGTAAATAATTACAGTGTAACCTAAAAATACAAACAGCAAGCAATAATGGTGTCAGGTTAGCAATTAATATTACTACATATTTCATTACTTATTGTGATGTTGAAAGCTGACAATTACTGGGCCATAAAACAGGAAGTTTAAGAAAAATCACCTAATTAAACCAATATTTTTTTCTCTGATTGGGGTATACTGGAACAAGGAGTTCCCCAAAAAATCAATTCTAGGGCCTCTATTGTTCACATTATACATAAAAATGATCTTTCACTGAGAATAAGTTCTATATCAGAGCCAATAGTATTTGCTGATGGCACTAGTGTCATAATTTCAAGCAGACATTTCACAGATTTCTGCTCAGATCAAATTTAATTCTCTCTCATATGATTAAACTGTTTGCTGCTAATAAGTCAGTCCTAAATCTAGACAAAACCACTATGAAGTAAAAGTAAAGCAATCCCATTACAGGCCTGTACAGGCCCTAGGGGTTCCAGGAGGTAGAGGCTCCCAGATTTCAAGACAATCAGCACATGAAGGTGGTAAGGTTGTCAGCCGTACGTACCGGCCGCCTTTACCCCCTAGGAATATTCTGGGTACTTGTTTCTGTTAGAGGATGAGTCAACCCTAGGGCCATAGTGCGGCCGGAAGGATTATGTCAATGAAAAATTCCAATGACACAATCGGGAATTGAATCCACAACCTTCCAGCTTGTAGTACAGTGCCTCAACCAACTGCGCCACCACACGGCCCAAAACAAATATAATGAAATTCGTAATTAAGAACTTCGTATGTTCTATATTTGTGCAATAAAGAATAATTATACTATGTAATGAACCAACAAATGCACATCAGTAAAATATGTTTTATCATATATTACTAGTCACTGACATGTTTGTTGCTTCTGCGACTGTCATCAGGGTGACATAGAAGAATACAAACAATACATAAATATCAGCAATTATTTGTATATTGTTTGTATTCTTGTATGACACCCTCATGATGGTAGTGTATGCAGCCGAAACATGTCAGTGTATAATATATGATGATACATATTATACTGATATGCATTTCCTGGTTTATTACATACCATAACAAAGAATTCATCACATTCTACATTATGTACTAGTTACAAAGAAAAGAGTGTAGAAGAGACAGTGAAACAAAATTTCTTGTTTTCAAATTGATAACCACCTAACCATACTGAGGAAATGATTCCTAAGTTAACTGGAGCATGTTATGCCGTTTGGTTGATGGACCATATCTGTAACATTAACAGTCTCAAATCAATTTACTATGCATACTTCCATTCTCTTATAAAATATGGAATAATTATTTTGGGTGACTTCCAACAGTGGGAAGACTTATTTACAAAAGAAAATTGTCAGAATTATGGTTGGTGCACAACCCGGAACCTCATGTAGAGGTCTAATTCAACAATTAGAGATTCTACCTGTTCCACACCAATACACAATATTAATATGAGGAATAGACCAAATGCCAACCTATCTTGTTTTCAAAAAGTACATTTTATGGTGGCAACAATATGTGTCAACAGTCTACCATGTAGTCTGACAACCCTTAATAATGAAAAGCCAAATTTAAAGTAGCCTTAAGAAAATACTTAAATACACACTCCTTTACTCGGTAGATGAATTTTTTATGTGTAAATATGATCTATAATATTGTTTTATAAAATGTTTGTAGTAATTTATACTGTAAAAATTGTGTATGTGTATTGATGACTTGTTTCACATCCCAGACTTTGTGACAAACTTATGGATCCGTGGAATGAATGAATGAATGAATAAAGGTATGTACATGTGTGTATGTGTGTGTCTGTGTACGCGTGACTGTGTGTACATAGTACGTATGCATTTATGCAAGTGTGTATGTATGTACGTATGTATGTATGTACATACTGTCCACACATCCAGGGCTGGCTACAGGGGTAGCTGAGTTGGACAGTTGCACAGGGTACTGAACTGTTGTGGGGGTGCCAACTGACTTTCGTGTTACATGATAAATTAAAAATCTACACTTTCTGTTTTAACAAAGAAAAAGCAAAGTAAACTTTAAACAGTGGGTTTTCATGTGTGTGTGTGTGTGTGTGTTTTCTAATATGATGGCCTTCTTTGCCATGTTCATTCTTAACACAGACACATGCTGTACTCTATAACATTAATGCTTAGCACCGAACTTTCATCAGTTCCCTCATGCACCTGCATTTACGAAATTTTACTGTTTAAGTATTGTAAGTACTGTACCAGCAAACAGTGAGCAGTAGGCAGCGTTCAGCTTGTTGTGTGATGATGCTTTGAAATGGAGTAGTGTAAAGCCAAAGGAATAACAACTGATATTCATACACATAGACTAAAATACATTATGCTGTGTTTTGAAAAATTAAAGTACAGAGTGATTCAAAAAGATGGACTCAAAGAGCCTGTACCAGTTGTAGGCAGTATGGCTTGAACAGTAAACGGCGCCTCAACACACACCAGACGGTTGCGATATTCCAAGTTCTCTGCTCGCTCTACTGGTTGACTTGTGTGGGCTACGCTCAAAACTCTCTTGAATTCGTCTCACATTCTCCTCTGATACACGTGGTCAGCCGGAGCTTTTGCCTTTACACAGACAGCCTATTTGCTCAAATTGGTAATTCCAACGACAAATGTTCTTCCTCGATGGATGTTGAATGATGAAACGCACGCTGCACAGCAGTTGCCAACTCAGTTTTAATGAACTCACAAACGCAAAATTCTTGTGCTGCATAATAGCCATTTTGCTCTCAACTGACACTGCTGCATGGTTATGCACTAGGTGAGCGCTCTAGCGGTGGTAATTGAAAATTTAGGACCTCCTCTTTCAAGTGTTATGTAGATCATTCATGCATCATATATAGTTCAGGAAATATAGACATACAAAATTGAGTCCATCTTTTTGAATCACGCTGTAATAGTGAAAATGAGGATAAAAAAAAGGTTGCTATCTTGCAAGCACTCGAACTGTTATCCATGATATCCATGTCTTAGGGTAATCAGATGGTTATAATAACTACTACTTCATTCCCTTGCAAGTTTACATTTATCATGTGCCTGGTTACAAACTGTTAGCTATCTCCCTCTAGAATACAATCTTGCTGATAGAGTGTTATCGTCAGGCAAGAGAAAGTGATCATTTCACAATTCATGTGCATCCTACATTCCACAGCACACATACCTGCATAATTAAACAAGAATTACATAAAAGAGTAAAGCACATTTTCCTTGCTGCAAAACAAAATAAATATAAAACTAATAAAACATGACACATTTGTAGTTCATGATGTGAATTAAAATGCTCAAATAATCCTGAAGAATGTCAGCACATCCATTCTGAATCGAACTAAATATTAAAATGCAAAAATGATGGGGAAATCAGCATCCAGCATACAGATGAAGCATGCCCATACCTGTACTGCCATCACACCCGTCTTTATGAGAAGTACATCCACCGTCTGTGTCCCCATCTACAGGCATACCGACAATGATAAACAGAAAAGCTAATCCAGTTTAAGAAAGTGACTGGAGCGTTGTAATCCAGCGATGTTCTCATATAAATACATGGTACTTTCTGATACTTGGAGATAATAATGCATAACAACCATATGACAAACACAACTAAGATATTTACATAGTGCTGAAACAGTGTTTTGTGTAACTCACATGAGTCCAGCAAGTTTTGCTCTTGACATAATTCTTTGCAACTAACAAACAAGAAGGGAAATAGCAACACACAAACATTCACAGTATGAAAAGACACCTCATTCATACTGATGGTTATATTCTGTGAAATGCAGACAATAAGAAACCAAAACAACAAGAACTGAAAAGAAAAACTGGCAACGTTCCATTGTCTCATTCCTGATAGTGCAGAACCTTATTCTGTAACAAGCTGTAACTGTGAAGACAGTATGTGCCCAACATGAAGGGTTATTTCAAACATGGTCACCAGTCTTTCCAGACTTACGAAACATTTGACTTTCTGTGAAGTATGCATACAGAGATTATAATGTATAAAATTCTGAGAGTGATTATAGTGCAACTAATAACAGCTACAGCTGAATATAGTTAATGTCATCAAAAGCAAGGTAAGATTTTTCGAGAAAAGTATCTTAGACAAAGAAATTCCTATTGTTATATGCATACCAAACCATCTTTGTAGTAGTGTTAGCTTTATGGATACAACATACACTGTACAGACAGACAGACAGACAGACGCACCTTGCTGCTGAATATACTCCAATGATTTCAAATCTCCATTATTAAATGAAAAATTATTTCTGTTTATGACAGAAATCATTCAGTGATGCAGACTTTGCATCACAACATTAAAACTGTATGTTCAATTCCTGTCCTTAATGCATTATTCTTTTTCATGAATAAGCAATAACCCTTCATATATTTGCCAAAAACACATATATCAAACGTGGACATTTCAAAGAAAGTACAAATGAATACTGGTATTATGGCTTAACCTTAATTTAACCTTCCAAAAGATTTAATTTCAATCTGCATACACACAAGTGTAAGTGTTAAAGATCACGATATTAATAGAAAGTTTTTTTTCTTCCACTGTTCCCAAGAACACAGGAAACAAAAAACATAACTATGCTGAGTGTTAAATGCTAACTCTAGTCTCAGTTTCTTTGTGATGAAGCTATGTATCGGACTTCTGGAAATATGACCCAAACATGTACAATATGACCTTCAATGCTTCTTCAACATTTGCATAGTTGTTATAAAATCCACACATTTAAAATTGCAGGAATAGTCAACAACTGAGCCAAACGTCAAACAAAATCAATGCTGACAGGAACATCATTAATAAATATGCATACACAAACGCATACTTCATTTCCTTTTGAGAGAAGTAACCCCTTTATTTTCAAAAACATACAGCAGGTATGCACCAAGTCTCCCATGTTTTGGAAGTCCTTACTGCATTCTGTATGTTAGGAAATGTAGCACACTATAAAACTGAAGCATTCGATCGCTTCTGTTTAATAATCTCAAAAGGAACAAAGCTTTAGTACTAAAGAAGCAACAGTTGCAGCAACATGTTGCAGTACAGTACAGTCAAGTACAGGTCTGTCACTATGGCAGACATGGGTAGGAAGGAAAAGGGTGACATGGATGGTTGTAGATGGTTTTCGTAATGTAATAAATGTGGGAATGTGACAGGACAGAAAAAACTGAAGAGTAAAAAAATTTATCTGCATAGAGGGCAACTCTAAAAGGCAAGGGCTATAAAAAAAGAAATATATGAAAAAAACAAATGTTCATAAAATACATTGATTTTTAATATTACAACTTACTTCTTCTTATTGGGTTATGTACGTTGTTAAAAATTTATTTACACAATTTATAAATTATTTATATTAGTGCTGTTAATATAATGTTAAAGATAATCTGTTTAAAATTAATATATAATCACATAATGAACTCACTGAATTGAAATCAGAATTAATGTGATTAAAATTAAAAATTACTGCATTTACTTTTCAAAATCACTGTTGAAATAGCATAGAATTTTCTTGCATAATGTGAAAAATTTTTAGTAACTGTTCAATCACATACCGAACTCTGCCATTGCCAATGGAAAAAGTATGTGAGGTGGATTTATTTAAAAAATGTTTAATTAGATAAATATTTTATAGTCTCGCACAAACTGACACTCATTAATAGTGTGATGAACATAAAATTTAAAAAAAGTTTCATAGCTTGTGTGGAGTATCTTCAGAAAAAAAAAACGCTGACCAAAAAATCGGTTTTTATGTGCACTATACCGCACTCATAACAATTTAATGTAGCACAACAAATACAACAAATTCATATACGATTTGCTGGAACTTAATTTAAGTTACCTGTCTGTATAATAAAAATATTATAAAATGGTCTATGAAGCTTAAAGTACATAAAAAATGGAGCAGCAAATAGATATGCCTTACATTTTTAGTGCTGCATAATTTAACACAATATGTTTGCCTATTTCTGAATCTTGGTATTCTGTACATGTAAAATATGTAAATAAAAAGAAAGAAAAAAAGAGACAGAGAGCAAAACCTTTATGGTTATTGGAAAATCTGTCCAGTTAATATACAGAATTCATAAAACAGTTAACATGTGGCAGGCCAGCTAGAGGGTTGCCCATCTATTTGTAGTGGTCTGACCTTTCCAACAGATTTGTTTACTCATAGACTCATCCATATTACTGAATCAAGGAAATATTTAGAAGTACTGTCACTCACATATTACCAATGTGGCTGAACACAAACTGACTGCCTCTGCAGTGCACAGTTTGTATGACACTGTCAGTACTATCTACTCATTGTCACCGTCACTACAGTTATTTGCACCTGAATTTAAGTAACATTCTTAATTATGAATCAAGTTCATGTATGCACAATCCAGGGCATGCTCTCAACTGCACATTTGTCATCTTTGATGGGAAACACTGGAACTGCTAGAAGAGTCCATGGCATCTGTACCAGCTAAGTTGATTTAAAAAAAATAAAAGGCTTATTCACACTGATAAGAACAAAATGTTATAGCATACGCAATGAAACAATTTTGTGGTGTTGTTCCGAGAATAAAAATTTGGATCTAACCTTAGAGACTTTCATGATAATACATTACACAAAGGGCCAGTGGATTTCTGGACTTCACCCATTTTCTAATATTTCAAAGGGAACTACCAACACAATCTCTTGAAAAAGTGGACTGGAAATCCTCAGCTTAGGTTAGTGGTTGATGTGAATTAACACTACCTTGTCTTTATGAAGCAGACACATTGGTCAGTGTAGTCTGTGTTAGTTGTACTATAATATGTGAGAGTTCTTTCAACTCATAAAGAAATACATACCTTGTTCCTGTTTGCTTTTTTCCATGGCCATGCATGCCGTCCGCCATTCCTGTAGCTCAGGAGAGGGAATAAGACCAGCTGAACCCGCAGCATTGTCTTTTCTTGCCTGCCACCAGTTATGGTCATCTTTACTGATTATCTGCATGTACAAGAATGAAAAAATATTGGTTTTTGCTACCACTGTTACATTTACATTGAGTGGTACAAGAAAATAAAAGAAGAACTATTTATAGGCGCAAAAAACTTAATCCTTATAGTACTAAATACTAACATGTCCAGAAATAATGCTGGTCCAAATTTCTTCTGTTACAAGTGTTTTTGCCATATCATACCCTCAGTTTGTGCCTTAAAGACTTGTATCTGCAAATGTGCTTATTCTTCCAAAAAAAAACGGTCAATGGTGACTAATGAAGAAACATATTAGGAGTAGATGTATTCCTCCCAGCATTCTCAAACTTGGCACTAGATAGAGCTGAGTGATCAACTTCACACCCCAACTGCTTTATCCCAGGAAAGAATCCCGGCATTAGGAGGCTGGGTGGGCCCCAGAGTTGGTCTAGCCATTCTGGATAAAATAAAAATCTCTAGCTCCTGAGCATTCAGTACAGTGGCCATGCTATGGGATGAATGGTTATTTTGGAAATGATAAGAGAAAGGAAACCTTTTTTTAAAGCTCTATGACAAAAAATAAATCTTTAAATACTAAAAAACATGTTCACTTCTCTTAAAAAGGTAACATATCATTGGATGAGTTACATGAGAAATTTTTATTTCCACTTGAAATTACATGCAAGAAAATCTGCAAGTATGCTGTATCACCAGAAAAGGGCCCAGTTCACACTCATTCCTTGAGTCTCAGTAGTACACTGTACATTTATAAAACAGTGTCTAGGACTCCAAAATAATTAACTAACTCCACAGAGCAGTGTCTTCTTGAGAAACTAATAATCTCTTAGTTAGTCAATAATTCCCTGCCTTCATGGCACCTGAAAGTATACTGACTGCCACATACACAAGAGCTTATCACTGGTCCATAACCTGTGCCAAATAAATTCAGTCTACAACCTCATACCCTATTTCTTTCATGTACATTATAATATTATCCTTCCATCTGCACCAAAGTGCCTTGTTCATTTCTTTCTAAAATTTCATGGGCATTTCACACACCTTGTATTGGTGCATGCCCTGCAAATGTGCAGTCCTCACTGTCATACTCTGGTTAATTAAGCTTTCAATTAACATTATCTTGCCATTTGCAGCCAAATCTCAACACACTGTGACAAACAAAATTCGGTTACAGTTTACTAGCAACAGAAATGAACTAATATTACAGGACAAACATATTTACAAAATTACAAATACTTAAAACTTACACAAAAACAAATGTAACCACTGAAAAAAAATGTAAATCTATATTTACTTACTTGGAGAATGTCTCCAGTTTTGAAAGCAATACCAGCTTGTGCACAAGGGATCAAATCATCATCCAAGGGGTCATAATCAAATTGAGCACGCACAAATATCTGAAAACAGAGAGAAGGGTGTATAAACATTGTTACATTTAATAGCAATGATGTGGTATACATGTGAAGGGCTTTCTTGAGGGTACACAACAGAATATAACAAAATATATTAAAACAGACAAATATGTTATATGAGAGTGAAGCATGCATTTAAATGTTGTGGAATAGCAATAAACTTGCTTTAACTTTATCATTATTATCTTAATTATTTTTATTCATATGCAATTTACATGATGAATTTATTCTGCACATTTTAAATATACTTATTATGTACAGCACTACTTATCAGTTTTCAGAATATCATCAACTTAAAACTGCTGTGGAATTTCATATTTATGAAACGTAAGTACAAGCTTCTAGACTGTAAAGTATAATAAAAGAAATACTTAAAAAAATGATACTGTGTGTTGAAGCCTGTTTATTACTCACATGAAGTAACAAGCTACTAATATTTAAATAAAAACTTATCATACATTAAGGATAAAACAAACTTTTTCTTTTCATTAAATAATAAATTTGTCGTGCACAGCAATTCTACAAAAAAAGCCTTGTACACAACCCTATACAACAGAATGGGCTTCTACCCTTTATGTTACATTTGAATATCAAGCCATATGTAAATGGCTAAGTTTACAACATGGGACTGAAATGTGCCTGTTTTTAACATACATGATACCATTTATGACAGCTCGCAGTCTTGTAACAGACTGCAGTCTGCTTGTCATGATTTTGGCGTTACACTACGTATGAATCAGTTGGTTGGTAAAAGCTGTAAATCTTTAGACATGCATGTGGGAGGTATCCATTGTGAATCCCGACACGTTTATGTGACTTTCCTCACAGTCTCTTAAATGTTGTTCCTCAAACCTATTCTGCTTATCTCTTAACTGTTACACATACATTACTGCCCAGTTTACTTGCATACATCACATTTAACACAATTTAGACACTGAGAAAGTATAAATGTTCTCAATGTGGAAAAAAGAATCTGGTGTTTGTGATAAAAATTATAGAACACAATGAATTATGCAAGGGGTATACTACTTAATCATGCATCAGGAGGAAGGCCATTTTCCAAATGGGTCAAGGTATTATTAGGGGTATGGGGTTATTGTAGAATGCAGGATTCCATGCGCAGGGCAAGCAATTATGTCTCCTTTATTAGGTTTCTGACACCTGTCTTGAACCTCACATACTCTGTAACACTGTCAATAGTAATTACTGTAATTTATTTCTTGCTATGAAAATTTAAAAACCACTCCCTCACTTTCCTAAAGATAATCTTATAAGATAACAATATAAATATGAACTACATTTACACATAAATTTTAATACATACTTCAGTAAATGACATTAACAGTAAACAAAACAGGGTGAGAGCTTAAATGTTATAGAAATACATTTTAGGCAATAAGAAGTGATATGTGTTCTATCAAATATCTGAACATCAGAACCCATTTAATTTGGATCACATTCTAGATAAAAATTAGAGACTAATTTTTCATACAATGTTCCATTTTTAACCATTCAATATGAATACATATCAAGAACAAACTGAACTTGCAGATGTGATATGAGGAGTGAATCGAATAAAAGAGCAAGGTGCAATTGCTAATCTTAATAGTGATTAAGAAAAGTTCAGTATTTTGCGGTACATAAAGTGTCTAGTCACCATTTACATTCAAATGCTAGTATTGACATGGATTCAATACAAACATTAATTTCCTAGCTACAGAAATGTTGCATCTGGAAATTTACGGCCAGAAAACTAGGGACTCTTAAATTCTACAAATCCATGCCAGGAACCATTTATGTTAAAAAGGAAATATGTACAGATATTGGCACAAAACTGTTGTCACCCTTCATTCACACCACACTGTTTGGATTATAAACGTTCACAGTACAAATGTTAATATAACTATTAGTATTAAAATTTGTATGTTTCTAGTAACTGTGCAATGATTTTGCACACCACTGTACAACCTTGAAACATACATGTAATTACCACTGCTCTGAATACATTATGATCAGATGCTGTCCTTAATTACCTACCATATTTCTAAATTTTATATAGGGGAGATGTTAGATATAAACAATAGGTGTGGTTATCAGTCAATAACACAACAATATCTAAAAAAGATGTTTAATAAAGGATGAAAAAGGATGAAGTAAACTACATGTTTTGGCCTAATGTGGCCATCATCAGGTTTACATCCGAAAGTATGGTGGTATTGCTTTACACGATTCGTATGGATATGTCACGATGGTGAGATCTCAGCATCTGTTATGTTTCTTATATGTTATTTATAGGGGGCACGGGGGGGGGGGGGAATCTGTAATGTGCGCT
>Ga0131853_10009764_pt1 | contig 17555 bp, 22 predicted proteins | sample TergutLab28metaG_FD_92764 | JGI IMG/M metagenome (GOLD analysis project Ga0131853, IMG submission 92764) | Labiotermes labralis P1 segment gut microbial communities from Petit-Saut dam, French Guiana - Lab288 P1 (version 2) (version 2) | ecosystem: Host-associated > Arthropoda: Insects >... | reverse complement strand
TGTGAATCCTTGTTTAATTTGACTGGCAACTGCACCACATTTATTGCACCCAACTTGATTTTCTTTCCCCATGTCATACTATATCACAAAGACAGTGGGTGGGCACTCCTATCCAAAAAATCTTGTTGCAAAAATTTGTATAATATTGTATACTTTACAAGTCAATATTATTTTGACAATCCGCCTGTCATATTGCGGTAAAACTATGGCCCCTTGGTCAAGCGGTTAAGACACCGCCCTTTCACGGCGGTATCACGGGTTCGAGTCCCGTAGGGGTCACCAAAACACGATAATAAGAACTCAATAACAGAAAAAGCCTTTTATTTCAATGGTGGTTTTGCTGTTACTTTTATCGTACAAGGTGAAAAACCACAAGGCAGGCAAAAAAACGGGCGTTTCAAGAAGAAAAAATTCTAATCGTCTTTGCGTGCATTTTGCTTTGTTTTTTTACAGTCGCCACTTTATGAAGATACTAATATATAACTATATAATGTGATTTTGCAATATGCCAGTAGATAATATTTTTTTTGTCTATTGAATTAGCGGAAATACAATAACATATTATAAAGTTTTTGAATTGATTTTGTGGTGTCGTTATGATATTATAAAGTTGGTCAGACAACTTAATATGAGTCCAAATTAGTGGGATTACTTTCGCCAACTCTGGCAAGTATTCCACCCACTTGTTTGGGCAAGTTGTCTGACCGCAACGGAATATTTGCGGATTGGATATAAAACGCCATTCGCAAGAGTGGCGTTTGTATTGTCGCCACATGAAAAACAGGAGGGCGAATAAATGGCTTTTGGAGATGCTGGCTCTATTTCAAAACTACAAAAACAAATTGATAGAGGCGACAGAGAAATAAAATGGTCGGCAGGTCAAGGCTTGTTGAGTAATGCGTCTATGACGCCTATGCTTTGCATGATTGCAAAAGAAATGCTTGACAAGGCAGGTTATAAATTCGTGGAAGCGGTTGGGTTAGTGATAACTTATGCCAAACATGATTTTAATTGTGGCAAACAACCACAGCAAGAATTTCAAAACATATCAAGTGATTTTTTGAAACTATGTGATGATTGCGGTTATCAAATCTTCACTGACGAAACAAAATGCTCTAATTGTGATAAGGCGGTGTGAGTATGAAAAAGTTACCTTTGTTTGGTCTTATAATTTGTGCAATCGTGATAAGTTCTGTTTTGTTTGGTGGCTGTTCCAATAGAAATAATAATGGTTGGGTGTCAATTACAGGCAACAACGCAGTCAATATCAATTTAGAAAAACAAAACATATATAACACATTAGTCTTGCGTGGGCATATCGACATCATGATTCAAATGTGGGATAGTGAAAGAATAGAAATAATCATACCTGTTAATTGTGTGTTGCGAAAAGTCAACATAAACCCATCAAGGTCATGGACTGACCAACAATTAAATTATGCGATTGATACATTAGTTGTTTACCTATCACACGCACACAGTCAATTATTGTTTGAGTTCATGGGCATCATAACGCACTTTTATTATTAAGCCTATAACATAAAGTTTTTGTTTTGCCCAATGTTTGGCGTATGGCTTAACAAAGACAAATTTTTGAGGTGTCGCAGTGGTTACTAATTAACAAAAGAAGAAAGAAGAAATAAACAACACACAAGAAACAAAGAAGAAAAAGAAAAACGCCCACAAACCGAAACCCCCTACCCCCAAAGTTAAACGAGATAAATTAAAAACTTTCCCTTGCGTTTTTCACGAAATCCGCTTCGCCTTTTGCGGTGTGGCTTGTATTCGCTTTCGCTTGCCCAAACTAGGCGTATCCACATTGTATTGGCGGTGGACTTTCTCGGTTTTGTGCCTTGCCCGAATCAAGGTGAAGACAAACTAGACAAAAATATTAAATTTATTAAAGCCAATACTTGCTTGTTTTTATGGGATATTTTTATCCCCTGTTTTTTGTAGCAGTTCTTTTGCATAAACCCCTTGTGGTGATAGTTTCGAGTAATTACACCCTATCCTAAGTCCTATAATCGTGCCTTTGGCTTGCATTTTTTCTCGTTGAATAACGCCCGACTTTACAAGGTTGCCTATCCTATATTTGCGAAATGCAGAGTAGGTAATTTTGAACAAAGGAACTTCGGCAAAAAGTGATTTATAATCAACACAGTAGTAAATCCCATCTTCAAAAAGTTGCTTTGGTAGTAGTTTGCGTTTCTTGTTGAACAGGTGCAACACCAATAAATCATCATGAGTCAAGCCCATATCAAGAGCGACTTCTTGTGAATATCCATAAATTACTGGGGTCATATTTTTGCCTCCTCTTTCCTGTCCGTGTGAGTGTTAACGCCCACCGCTTGCAGGTCAATTAAATTCTGTCTTCCCCCACCCACATCCAAAGTGCTAAGTTCGGCTAAACTATCGTCATAACCCTCCAGTGCTTCGGCTTTCAAAAACTCGATATACGCTTGTGTGTGTTGTGTACAATATGATATAATTTCACGAACACAAAGACAGTCCGCAAAGTCTTTTGCTTGCTGTTTTGATATTTTAAGGGTTGTCAAGTTTCACCCCCAATTATGAAAATATCGTCAAATTCACTTTGCAAAGCCTTACATATTTTGCTTGATGTGGTAGCCAAAACTGACCGCTTTCCAGATATGATTTGTGCGATATAACTTTGACTTATCCCCGTTGCTCGTGAAAGTTCCGCACCCGTGAAACCTTTTATTGCCATAGCAATTTTGAACTCTTGTTGTTTTACTTTAATCATGATATAATCTTAGCATCAAATTTACTATTACAAAATATGTCAAAAACTATTGACAAAACTTTGCAAATGTGATAATATATGTCATATGATTATATTTGATAATATCAAAATTGGAACAAGATTAAAAGAGTTACGGGAAACTCGTAGCCTTTCGCAAGGCAAGTTGGCAAAAGAACTTGATAAGCGAATAGGCATGAATAGTCCAAATAAAATTATGGTTTTAGATGGTACTAATGGCGGACAGATTGTGTCCGCACTTGAAAGGGGTAACCGAATTACGCACAATGTGTTAATTGCATATGCCGATGTTTTTGAAGTTTCGCTTGATTATCTATATTGTTTGACTGACGAATGGCAAGCAGGATTTCAAGAAATTAAAGACCGTTTGGGTTTGTCAAATAGTTCTATTGCATATCTTGAAGTTGTTCGTGAAACATGGGGTATAAGTAAATTGTTTATTGACACCAAATCACCAATAGAAACGATTAACTTGTTGCTTGAACAGGCTTACAAAAAAGAATTAGCCTTTGATACATCTGGTAGATTGCCTAATAGCGTGTTGCACCAGTTAGGCGAATATCTAGGGCATATTAGGGAAAATAACATAAAATTAGAACCTTTTGTTGTGGGCGATTTTGACAATGGTAAGAATGTTCAAAAACAGGCTGACTATGGTTATTTTGCTAATCAATTTTTTTCAAGCGGAAAAGATGATAAGTTTTTGGCTATTAAAAAAATCATTTTGAACGATGCTTTGGCAAATTTGAAGCAAGAGATTGACACAAAGGGAGAATCAACAAAATGAACATAGTAATTTACGCCAGATATTCAAGTGATAAACAGACGGAAGATAGTATTGTCGCACAACTCAAAGTTTGTCGTGAGTTTGCGGATAAAGAGGGTTTTGTGGTTATAGGCGAATATATTGACAGGGGAAAATCTGGCACTAGTTCGTCAAGACCAGAATTTTTATGTATGATAGAAGACAGCAAGAAAAAACAGTTTCAAGGCGTGCTTGTGTATCAACTAGACCGCTTCGCCCGTAGTAGAGAAGACTCCGCACATTACAAGCATAAATTAAAAAAGAACGGGGTTCGGGTTTTATCGGCAAAAGAAAATATAAGTACAGACGCAAGCGGTATCTTAATGGAAAGCGTGCTTGAGGGAATGGCTGAATATTATAGCGTTGAACTTGGACAAAAAGTAACTCGAAACATGATACTGAATGCAGAAAATGGCTACTCAAATGGTCATGTTCCGCTTGGCTATAAGTCTGTTCCTGTTCAAATAGGAACAAGACCAAACGGGGATATTATAGAAAAAAAGAAACTTGAAATTGACGAAGAAATGGCTTGTATAGTGCGTGAAATCTTTTTACAATGTTCACTTGGTAAGCCGACAGTAGAAATCATTGACTATTTGAATAAGCGACAAATCAAAACCTCAAGGGGTGGAGAGTTTCGCCCGAACTCGTTTCGCCACTTGTTACAAAATGAAAAATATATTGGAATATATAGATATGGCGATATTGTGAACACAAAAGCAATACCACCAATAATTGATAAAAAATTATTTGCGGAGGTTCAAAAGATATTGGAAAACAACAAAAAAGTTCGTGCAAGGAATAAAGCCAAAGAAGAGTATATATTAACGCTCAAACTATTTTGTGGACTATGTAAAGAAATGATGGTTGGTGTAAGTGGAACTTCTCAAACTAAGAAAAAGCACAAATACTACGCTTGCAAAGGTAAGTGCGGAAAAAAACGAGTCACTAAAAAATGGATTGAAGACTTGGTTATTAAGCATTGTAATGATATTTTGACCACTGAAAATATTCGCTTAATTGCTGACGCTGTTGTGAAGCAGGCAGAACTTACTGGCGATAATCGTATAATTGATATGTTGCAAAAGTCTTTGCTAAAACTAGAAAAGGAACAAAACAATCTTGCGGATGCGATTGCTCAAAACTCTAATGAAGACTTTCGTCAAGTCCTTTATGGTAAATTGAATCAAATCATCGCCAAGAAAAAGGAACTTGAAACGCAAATTGCAACCGACACAAATAATGCAACTATGATTGTCAAAGCACCACAGATTAGATTTTTCTTAAACAAGTTACGGGAAACAGATATAAGCGACAAGCACAAGCGGAAAGCACTTATCACAATATTCGTAAATTCTATTTACCTTTACGACTTGCACGATGGCAAAAAACGATTAGACTATATTTTCAACATTGGCGAAAAAAGAGTTGAAATTACCGAAACGCTATGCTATGATATAGTGAATCATGGCAACAGTTCTTTTATAGATTGCTGTGGGTCACCAAATGCGAATGAGTCGAACCTAGGCGGTTTGACTTTTTTGTTGCATTGCTGTATCCTTTCTTTATGTTTTGTTTTTTAGTTCAATCATCAGTGAACGTTGGAAAGAGTTCAGTTGTACATAGATTGAAAACACTTATGCGTAAAAAAGGCTTTGACATAAAAGGTGTCGACGTTTCAAATTTTCGTGCCGCTATGCGTGCGCTGTTTGACCATTTTGAAACAGTAAACCCTCAGATAAAAGAAGTTATAAACAAACAATCTTGGGAATTGTCCTATCAAGAAATGAAACAGCAGGGTTCAGTTTTTACAAAAATTATAAAAGATAATGTTGAACATAGATTTTCACAAAATGGCAAGAGCGTAGTATTTCATGGCCCATGTATTAACTTAGAGGAATTTGCTGGGTCTGATTTTCCAGACAAGCATCTCGTCAAAATTTTTCTTGATATTGACCCAACTGAGCATGCCAAAAGAATTCATTCCCAAACAAGACAATCAACTGACAAACTTGAACAGTTCGAAAACATACGCGACCAGCATAACCAATTTAAGATTGATGCAGCAAACGCTAATGCATTGATATTAAGGGCTGATAAAAAGGCACATAGAAAAATCTATAAGCATATATGTATGGCTAGTGTGAAATAATTTCGTTTCACGATTATGTTCGACTCCCACACCATCGGGGTCGCCAAATGCGAATAGTCCAACTAAAGAACAAGGAGGCTCACAATGAAGAAAACCGTAATATGTTTGCTTGTGATGTTGTCAATTGCACTGTCGACTTTTTTCTTGGTGGGGTGTAGAGGCAGTGGGAATGAAGTGCCCCCAAATCCAGCACCAAACATAAGTCGCATACTTGTCCATCAATCCGAGCTTATTGCAACCAGTGGCTGGTCATTTGAGCAATTTGCAGAACAGTTAAAAGTTGAACGAGAGTATTCATATGTGGTAGTGGTTGGCGAAGCTCCCAATTTTGCACCACTGCAAAGACTGCATGTTCAAACTATCGATTTCGATGCAGAAACAGTAATGCACGAACTAGTTGACCAGAGATGGTACAGCATTGATATGAACGAGCATATAGGACTCGACCAAGACGGACATCTGTTCGCAAGAGATTTCTATAACAAAACCATAGATGAAATTGTTACAATAAGAATCATTCAATATTGGCCGCCGCCACATCCATACAATGTATTTGTGGGCATGTACATCCGTCTAAGGGTCATTAGGAATCCATAGTCCGAAAATAGTGGAAAAGACTTGCCTCAGTAGCCTCTTTTAAATTATAATGGGTCACCAAGAACCACTTTAGAATGCGAGGGTTAATGAAGTCAATAAGAGAACTTGATATATCAAGATACAAATTTATTATTTTCGACCTTGACGGAACGCTTATTGACTCCGCAGGTGTTTGGGATGAAATCGATCAGAAGACAATCGCACATTTTTGTGGTGTTATCGAAGATCTATCAACGATAAACAAGAATCGTGAATGGTTTTTAACCAACAATCCAAAAGGACATATTTACTTCAATTATAGTGCTTGGCTCAAAGAAAAATATAATATCGCAGAAACACCAGAACAGATTCTGCGTATGCGTTGGGATATGGGTTGCGAATGGTACAAAACTTGCGATTATAAAAACGATGCTGAAAATGTGATTAAACTCCTAAAAGAAAGTGGACTTACCCTTTCCATAGCAACAAGTGGTGTCCGTGAACAAGTTGATAATGCACAATTTAAAAACGCAATAATTATGGCGAAGGCTGATTTCTCAAAATACTTTGACCTTATACTTACACAGGAAGATGTTGAAAATAAAAAGCCACACCCTGAATTTTATCTAACAGTTATTGATTATTTCAAAGCAAATCCTAGTGAATGCCTAGTATTCGAAGATCACTTGAATGGTGTTAAGTCTGCAAAAAAAGCAGGGATTGAAGTTGTAAATGTGTATTGTAAGCACTCTCCGACTATGATAGAGATGAATTAAATAAAACAGCAGATTTCTTCATGAAAGACTGGACGGAATTTTATAATCTTGTTAAGATTAATGAATTCGAAAAGGAGGGAATGAAATAATAGCAAAAGCACTTTGGGAAAAGTTGATCAAATGTTAGCCTATTGTGGCGGATGGTGGGGTAATCATCGGAGGTGGTGTATTTACCGGATCGGTTGTTGACAGGTCGGGAAATGCGGTGTAGACCCCAGAAACTCTTATCTCTACAAAGTTTCCATTGGTGGAGGGCAAAAGATCCTGAATAGATAAATCTCTTGCAAGAGGAATTCGGGTTATGCTTTCCGCGGGTGTACGTTCTTGTGCAAAGATGCGCATGCGTGGACTTCCCCAGATGCTCCTTGCTCCTATGGAGATAATTTCTGTGTTTGGTCTTATGTTTTGAATAAATTGTTGATTAGATATCATTATGTTGAAAATCGAAGCACCGCTTCCAGATTCCCAGGGCAGTGTCCCAATCCGTATTTCTTGAACCGTTGTGTTTCTTGCCAAGGCTTCTTGGACCTGAGTTTGGTTATATTCAAGTCTGAAAAATGCATTTACAAAAATTTGGTGCCCAATTCTTGTCCAATTACCAATTCTGTCTGCATACCGACCTTGAATTATACCATTGCCAATTTGCAAAGAAGGTATCCAGGTTCCATATTGAAAATCTGTATTCATAATCATCCTCCATTATTAGACTTATGACATTTTGCTTTTTGTTGTTAATTTATCTATCAAGTTTTACTTTTCAAGTTTTGATTAATGGTGTATACTACTTTAATGGAAAGCATAGCTCATTTTGAAGGTGAAAGATTTGCTGGAAGAACATCATTTTCTCCGGCGCTGTTGCACAGTGCTGTTGCTGTTGCAACCTCAAAGGTTGACGGAGTCGTGCGTTTGAAGAGTGATTTTGGATTTGCGTTCAGAAATCTATTTCGTCGCGGTTATTCAAGACAGGGGCTTGTTATACGTCCTGTTGGTTATAACATAATCATAATCGAGATTTGTTGTGTCGTTAAGTTTGGACAAACCGCAAATGATATAAGTTACCGTATCCAGGAAGCTGCGCTCGACACTGCACGAAATAAAAATTTGACTGAAAAGGTTATCAAGCGGGTAGATGTCCGTATATGCGGTGTTGAAGGTTCAAAAATGCTTCAGGAGAAAAAAGATGCAAAATAATAATCCTAGGCAGGAACAAAGTCGCAGGCAGTCTCGCGAAGCGGCATTTAAATTGGCATACCAACTTACGGTAAATGGCACTGTCTCGGATATCCAGCCTTATGATGGAGAGCAATCATACACATCTCACGAAACCGAGTTTTCTCAAATTATTTTTAAAGCCATGATTGCCAGATTGGGTGAAATTGATGACCTAATCAAGAATGCAATTAAAGATTTCGAGTTTGAACGTCTGTTTAAACTCGATCTTGCTATTCTGCGTCTTGCTGTGGCGGAATTTTTGCTTAACATTTCTCCATCAATCATTATAATTGACTCTGCAGTTGACATGGCAAAGAAATATAGTACCGAGAAGAGTACAAGTTTCATTAATGGTGTTCTGGCGTCGATTACTCAAGTTTAGCCTCGTGTTTAAATAATACTTTTCTGATATTTATTGTTGCTGAAAAATCTAACTAGAATATGAACTAAAATGCACCGTTATGTGCTTTTGTTCTAGTCTAGGAAGTATCGATAAATTTTTTGTACTAGGATCTCGGCTGAAACGCACCGATAGGTGCTTTTGTTCTTTTTGAGTGAGGGCGTATCTTGTGGATTGTGTGTTGTATGTTACACATAACACAATATAATGTATTCCGAAGTGCTGATAATGTATGTTACACTGGTGAATGCAATTACGAGCAATAACGGTTTCCCAATTAAATAATTATATAAAGCAAGTATTTGAGGCTGAGGAACTTCTCCATGGCGTAGAGGTTGTTGGTGAAATTGATGGAATAAGCGTTAGGGGAAATGCGGTTTATTTCTCTCTTCGTGACGAGTCTGCGGTAATATCTTGTGTTTGCTATAATAAAGGTACCTTTAATCCAATACTTTATGCAAAAATTGAAAATGGTTCAAATGTCAAGGTTAGAGGTACGGTAGGATATTGGCATAAGGCGGGGAAAATTTCTTTTACGGTAAGTCATGTAGAGGCTTTTGGTTTGGGTCAATTATTTTTATTGTTCAAGCAGTTGCAAGAAAAACTTGCGAAAGAGGGTCTTTTTTCTGAAGGCTTGAAAAAAGCAATCCCACAAAACGCGAAAAGGATAGCAGTTGTAACAAGTAAGGCTGGTGCAGTTTTGCATGATATTGTAAAAGTGGCTCACCGTCGGAATCCGGCCGTTGATATTGTTGTTTATCCTGTCCAGGTTCAAGGATATGGTGCGGAAAGTCAAGTTGTAGATGGTATTGAATTCTTTAATTCGCTTGGTGATGGATTTATAGGTGGTGTAGATGTGATTATTGTTGCAAGAGGTGGTGGTTCAAAGGATGATCTTGCGGTGTTTAATTCAGAACGGATTGCACGTGCGGTATTTGCGTCTAATATTCCTGTTGTGTCGGCTGTTGGACATGAAACTGATTGGACATTGATTGATTTTGTGGCTGATTTGCGGGCTGCAACTCCGTCGGTGGCTGCCGAATTTGTTGTTGCCGAGGTGATTGGTCTGAGGGAGAAGGTGATGCAGAGTTGGAGGCATATATCATATATGGTCAAACAAGGGGTTGATCAGATGTCTCAAAGTATTGATAAATTGTGGTATGTCACACATATAACCACAATGAGTTGTATAAATTCTGTCGAGTCTCGTGCAAAAGAACTTGGTGTCTTTGTGGAATCTAATAATCCATTGTCAACATTGCGTCGTGGCTATGCTAAGATTTTCAAAGATGATGAAGATATTTTGGGTGTTGGTCTGCTTAAAAAAGATGATATTATAAAAATAAGATTGCATGATGGGGAAATAGAAGCAAAAGTGGAGGAGATAAAATGAACGAAAACGAAGAATATTTTGATGTGTTAGATGAGGATGGAGTTTGGACAGGTGAAACGATAACACGTGAACAGGCTCATAAATATGGAATATGGCATAGAGCGGTACTGTGTTTTGTTGTGAGAGAAAATCCTGGGAAGGCGTGTGAATTTCAAGTTCTTATGACGAAACGTAGTATAAATAAAAAGCAGTGGCCTGGTAAATGGGACGCCGGAGCTGGTGGACATGTTGAGGCGGGTGATATTGGATTGTTCGCACAAATCCGTGAGTTTAAAGAAGAACTGGATATAGTTGTTCTGCCAGAAGAACTCCGCTATATTGGTTGTTCACGTTCTAATACAAGTGATGGAAAGATTCACAATGCACATTTTAACGAATATTTTGTAACACATAAAAAAATAGAAACCGCAGACATGAAAATACAAAAAGAAGAAGTAGATGAAGTTAAATGGATGGATTATCTCGAATTAAAACAAATGATAATTGAAAGAAGTCCAGATTTAACGGAAAAATGGAATTGCTATGATGTTTTTACTAGATATATGGACAAGTATATTTTGAAAATAGGAGGATAAATGACAACAGATAAAAAAATTCAGGAACTTGAAACCTTGTCAAAAATCCTTGAGAGTGAAAAAAATTTTGACAAAACTATCGAGTACTTTACAAAGGCGGCAACGCTTGTTAAAGAACTTGTTACCGAAGTCGCCGACAGAAAAGGTCAAGTTTTTGAAATCATAAAAAACACTGATGGCTTTATAGAGCGTTCGCTAAAATTAGACAACAATTCCGACGATGATGAATAAAAATCTTTGAATCCGTGTCAATAACAACGACATGGAAAAAAATAAAACAAAAATTGCCATTGGACTTGCCTTTGTTATTGGCACCATTCTGATTATTGCATTCGGGCTTCCGTCAAGTGGGCGAGGGAACAGTTCAACCGAGTTTCTTCGTCTTCACATAAGGGCAAATTCTAATTCTCACGCAGATCAGTCCGTTAAATTTTTGGTCAAGCAACAAGTCATAGATTCCTTTACCCCAATTTTTTCTCAAGTAACTTCTCGTGCTCAGGCAATGAATGTTCTTGCCCAGAACATAGCAAAAATAGAAAATATATCCAATCAAATACTGCAAGAAGGTGGCTTTAACTATGGCACTCGTGCGGTTCTTAGAAGTGAACATTTTCCAACAAGAAATTATCACGGACTTACTTTGCCTGCGGGTTATTACGATGCCCTTATAATAGAACTTGGATCTGGGGCAGGGGAAAACTGGTGGTGCGTTGTTTATCCCCCATTATGCTTTTTAGACAACAATATTGGTGGCGAAAGAGGGGTAATTTACCGTTCTAGGTTGCAAGAAATCATTAGACGCTTCTTTTAAGAGCCTATTTTGAGTCCTTTTCGTCACTTTCAACATCAATTTCAGACCCAATAAGTGTACTAATGAGTGTACTTTTACTACTGTTTACCTCTCTTAACCGCCCGAACTCTTTATCAATCAACTCGGTTGTGTTGTGGGTATAGTGGTTCATCATCTTGTCGGTCTTGTGACCTACCATAGATTTGATAACCGACTTATTCATGCCCATTTCATTACACCGAGATATGAAAGTGTGTCGCATAGAGTGTGGTGTGATTTTGATGTCAATGCCTTCTGTCGCCAATTTTTTCAGTACCCGATTAAAGTGCTTGTTGATTGACTGCTTGTGAATAGTCGGCAACGGAAACTTCAATGCTTCAACCTGTGGCAATAAAGGAATCTCCCGATACACGAATGTCCGTCCTGCACGCAAGTCGCTTTGACGAAGTGACTTGGTTTCCCTAATCTTGATAACCTTGCGTTCATAGTCAATGTCAGTTTCCCAGTTTTCATTTATCCGCATAAACTCGCTTATCCTTGTTCCCGTGTAAATCAACCCAGTTGCGTAATCACGATACATTCCCATAGTGAACAGGCTCAAAAACTTGTCTTCCAATTCTCTCGGCAAGATTTCTTTTCGTTTGGACTCGGGCAATTCGATTTTCAACAACATACCTATATTTGCCTTGATTAAACCACTGTTGAATGCGTGTTTCATGGTGGCAGTAATGAGTTGTTGCGTGTTGGCTCTTGTGTTTGGTTTATCAATGCTATTGATGTAGCCTTGCAACTCATTCGCACTAACATGACCCAGTGGCTTATCCAAAATCTCTTTTGGAATACGACCCATGTGGTTGTCGTTCAGTTGGTTTCGTTCTTTGCCACAGTCCGCCCGTCTGAAAGTGTCATACCATTCACGCATATACTCGCCAAAGGTTTTAAGATGTTTCCTTGCTTTCTTCAAACTGCGTTTATTAAATTTTGAAAGAACACTGCGAGCATCTTCTTTCGTAGCACAAGTTTTCATGTGTTGCTTGCCGAACTCGTCATACCACCGCACTTGATACCACTTGTAGATACTCCCATTTTTATTTTTCCTTGTTCGTTCTTTGATACTGCCTTGACCATACTTCAATGGTCTTGGCATACCTTCGACATCACCCCCTTTCAAGCCAGTTGGCGTGCCATTATTTAACCCCAAGTTCGTCATATTTGCAACAGTCAAAATTGCCATCTGCTTTTGCAGTTCTGCCATTTGCTCGGCTAGTTGCCTTGACATTTCAAAGTCGTTCACTATTAAAAATACTGAAAACTTGAAATCTTACGAATGTTATGATACACTGCGACATGAAATGTAAATGTGACTTGACTGCCGCCAAGAACGGAAAGCGAAATGGTAAGCAGTGGTATTTGTGCAAATGTGGTCATCAGTTCAGTCCCGAAATATCGTCACGCAAACACAATGATTTTGAAAAACTAATCGCAAATATTCTCTTTAACAAATACACCTGCAAAGATAGAATGTTCCCTACAACAACAATATCGTTGAGCAAAATTGCAAAGATACTCGGTCACAAATACACAACAGTCCATTACTGGATAAATGACTGCTGGACAGTTCCAAAGTTTGACGATAGCGAAATAAAAAATTATCTTGAAAGCCGAGAAAATGGCTCGGACATTTTCAATCTTTTATGGTCTGGCAACACCCAACCAAGTGAATGGCTTACACAATTACTCACGAGAAAACAAAAACCAAAACTCAAAGTACCCACCCAACACAAAGGTCATAACTACTCACCGCTTGGTCGTGTAAGACGAAACCTACCACCCCAAGAATAAACCCGAAGTATTTTGTTGTGGAATTGTAAGGCAATTTCTAGCCCGAATAAACGCACCCAGACAACAAACTATCCCTTGGCTTGCGACTTGATAGTCCGCAAAAACAATGTTTTGAAATATCGTTTGAGTACGCTTGGTTGATAAAGTCTACCCAGTTTGTTCACACATACAAACCCGTCAAAATCACACGAATAGGTGCGTAGGTATTTTGCCCGATTACTCTTGTCGTTGCTTTCCAACCATTTCAAAATGTCTGTTGCTTTCTTTGGTAGTGTGATACTTCTGCTACTCTCCATATCTTCGACAACATGAAAATTGAACTTGTTGTCAATTCCCAAATACTGTACTCGTCTACAAATCAACAAAGTTTTTGACTTTCCATTGACCCATGAAATATCTTCATGTTTCAAGCCGAGCAACTCGTCAATATCTAACCGCAACAAGATTGCAAGTTTAACAATAGCCAAGTGCCGAAGTCGTGTCAACTTGCCAATCACTTTGCATTCCAACTCGGTAAGTGTTCCCATAGTCTAGTGTACAAAGTGTCCCACTAATCCATGTTTACAAACTCATCTTTGCCAACCGCAGTTACCCAACCGCCGATGTTTTTGTTTTGGTGGTTGGTCGTTCCCGTATATTCAAGGCTTTCTTTTTCGTATCTGCGAAACTTGAAAACTGCGTCATTCATAAGGTTTTCGTTGAACAACCCAATAGACATAAGCAATTCAAAATCACGCACCGCCAAACCCGTCACATCTTCAAAAAGTTGACTGTCAATCTTGGTAATGACATCACGCAAATTATTTTCGCGATAGTTTGTCAACAACATGAAGATAGGAATACGAGTTGCGAACCTGATTAACTTTTCCTGCACTTGCTTTCGCTTGGACTTTTCTTCTTTTTCACTGTCCGTCAGTTGCGTTCTCTCGGTCTTGGTCAAAGTATCTTTCTCCGCAAACTCTCGCTTGGTCTTTTTCAAGTTTTCACTCTTTGCAATAATAGTTTCAATAAAGTTTTCGCCCAGTTTGCGAAACCCGTCAATGCGCATGACTGCTTGAAATGCGTCATGGTTGTTTATCAATTTTGATAGGGTCATGTTGTCAACATTTACAAGCAACGCACTTTCCCACCGTTTAACGAGCAGAGCCGAAGTAGTCCCCGACAACACAATATCCAATAAACCGCTTGCGTCCACTTTCGTCATGGAAGTCCCGTCATACGCAAGCACTGGCAAATAATGAATAAACTCTTTGATTTTCTTTTCGTTGTCGGTTTCGTTGGTGTCAAGTTTGGCACTGTAATCGGCAATCTGTTTCAACGCTCGATTTGGTGCGAAGTCAAAAATGTAACACTCTCTTTTGAGAATAGTGTCCTTGATAGTCCAAGGTGACTGCACACGAAACGCAGATTGAAAATAGGTTTCTGGACTTTTCAAGTTTCGCAACATCAAAATACCCGTCCACTCGGGAACGGTCACACCCGTTGTCAATTTTCCACAAGTAATGGTAATCGTTTTTGTTTCAAGGCTAGTTTTATACTTGTTAATGTGTTCGCCCAAATTATGAATCTTCCCGTGTATTGCCGCTTTTGCATAGTCCAGTGCTTCTGTACCATTACCGCACTCTTTCCCATACGCATAAATCAGAGTAAAATTGTTTTTGAAATACTGATTAGGTGTATGGTCTTGCCTAATCAAATTACGCATGGCATCACAACTTGATATGTTTGGTAAAAACCACATCGTGTGATTAAGAATACCTTTCAACCGAAAATCACTAAATGGAAATGGTGGCTTTCTTGCCCCAGTGTTTTGATTGTCAATGTTGGTTTCGAGCATTTTGCCTTGGATAATATCAAGCCATGCTTGGACTTGTTTCTCATGCACGAACTTCGCACACTTGCCCGTGCCAGTTGCTTTGAAAAACTGATTAAGGTCAAACTCGCCATTATCATGCCTTGCAACTTGCGTGATGTTGTCGGGCAACTGATAGGTCATCATTACCATTCTAGGTAAACTCTCATAAGGGTTGCGACCACCGACAAAACTTTGTTTTGCCTTTTGCTCGTCTGCATAAGTCCATGAAAATATTTGACTTTCCCCGAACTCGCCACTATTCAATGCCTTGAAAGGTGTACCACTCAAATACAAATAGCCTTTGGTTGAAATTGGTATTAAGGTTTCCAGTTCTTCAATATCACTCTGCAAGTTGCCTTGTTCTTCCAACTCGGTATAATGTTTTTCTTCGCTATCAACAAGCAATTCTTCGTTGGTAAGGGCAACCGCCTTTTCTCGCCATGCACCATAGTGATATTCGTCAAACACAATCAAGTCCCAATCGGTTTCATGCACCCATTCATTCTTTGCTTTGATACCACCACTATCAGTCCTACCAAGATAATCTTGAAAAGAGCCAAAGCAAACAAACGGACTTTGCTTGTCAATGTCTTCCTGCCTTTGTCCGCTTTGCTTTGAAACGAACTGCCACCCGTCAAAATCAATGTGCGACAGTAAATCATTTCGCCAACTATCTTCAACTGCTGGCTTGAATGTCAAGATTAAAACTTTGGTGTATCCCATTTCCTTTGCAAATTGATAAGTCGTAAAAGTTTTACCAAAACGCATTTTGGCATTCCATAAAAACCTTGGCTTTGCGTGTGGGTGTTCCCGAAATAATTTTGCAGTCTTGATAACCGCCGCTTGTTGTTCAGGTCGCATAGGGAAATCAAGGTGTCGTGTCGGCTCGGGCATGACATGGTTTCGCTTTCGATTGCCACCAGTGTAGCCTTGTTCTTCCAAGTGTGTGCAAGCCGAATAGATAGGTAGATAGTCAAACCCACCGCCAAAACTGGACTTCTTCGCAACAAACCATTCTTTTCCATGTTCGTCCGTTGTTCGTTCAATTCTCTTACGGTCAAACTCTTTGATAACTTCTTCGACACCGAACACCGACCCGTCCATGCGATAGCAATTATAATCACATACAACCTTGTATGGCTCTTGCACCGCCGATTCCACATCGCCAGTAGTAAAACCGACCCCAAACAAATCGGGTCGGTCAACATGGATATATCCATAAATCTTTGGAATATATTTTGGTCGTTGTGGGAAAAAGTCACTCATTCGCACCGCCTGTTGTCATAGGTCGCACCATGCTTTCAATAAAGGTAATTTCGTCTTTGGTTAAACCATATTTGGCATAAAGTTTCTCGTCCGTCCATTCTTGCGTGAAATCTTGCATAGGTACGAATTGATATACCTTTTGCGTTGCGTGTTGCGTGTTTTTACAAAGTAAAATAAGGAAACGAACAAACCTTGTCTGCATATAGCCTTGCACATTTTCTGCCGACTTTCTATCGTCAAACTTTCCAATCGTAATGTATGTTTCAGTGCAAGCAGTGTTAGGCTCGCCTACAAATGGTTTGCCAATAACAAGATAAGGAAAGTCACCACGTTCCCCATAAGCATACGAGATAAAGACTTTGAACTTGCCGATTGTTTCGTGATTATTTGGAATATCACTCAATTCAAGGTATCCCTTGTTTGGATATGCGAAAACATTGATAGACCCCGAACTCTTAACCTTTGCATTTGTTGCCAAGCCGAAAGGCTTGCGTGAACTGACTATATCCGCAAATGACTTTTCGTTGTGTGTTTTGACTTTACGATAGATTGAGATTGCTTCGTTGAACCTAATGAAAATATCTGTACCACTTTCCAAAAGTGGTCGGGTCATTTTACTTTCAACCCCGTTGCGAATTGTCTTGATTAAGCAGTCACCTTTGCTATCTCTATCCCAAAGGAAATAGCAAACACCACCCGAAATATCTATGCCATGAAAAACATCGCTTGCTTCAAAATGGTCTACTATTGTTTGCAACCGATTATCCGACAACATCTGTTCTCGAAACTCGTCCAAACCTTTACCACCCGAAAACCATCTCGCTGGAATAATCATGCTTAAATACCTAGGTTGTAACTTCTTCGCTTGTTGCACGAATAAATGATATAGTGGCTTTGCACTCGTTCCATGACCGCCATCGTCCTGCTGATAAGGTGGGTTGCCTATTATTACATCAAACTTCATATCTTGGTACTCCTTTACTTGTGTTGGTGTTAAGTGAATAAACTCAGGAGTGCCCACCCACTGTCTTTGTGATATAGTATGACATGGGGAAAGAAAATCAAGTTGGGTGCAATAAATGTGGTGCAGTTGCCAGTCAAATTAAACAAGGATTCACAAGTGCTGGAAGT
>Ga0131853_10009763_pt1 | contig 17556 bp, 18 predicted proteins | sample TergutLab28metaG_FD_92764 | JGI IMG/M metagenome (GOLD analysis project Ga0131853, IMG submission 92764) | Labiotermes labralis P1 segment gut microbial communities from Petit-Saut dam, French Guiana - Lab288 P1 (version 2) (version 2) | ecosystem: Host-associated > Arthropoda: Insects >... | reverse complement strand
TCTCGCAAGATGACCGTGCACCCCATGTTTGACGAGCCGTATGATGTTGAAGTAGAGTGGAAAACAGGCGGCCATGGCGGCGGAGACCCGGTATTGCTTAATGACATATTCGGTGTACCCGAGCATGACCCCTGGAACAGAGCCGCCAGCCATGTGGATGGCGCGATGTCCATTCTTACGGGTGTTGCGGCCAATAAATCTATCGCGGGTGGTATGCCTGTTAATATTTCTGATTTGGTTAAGTTTTAATAAAAAGCAAAGGCGGACAAAAAAGTCCGCCTTTGCTTTTTATTGCTACAAATCCTGTATTGTCATTTTTTCCACATCACGTTTTTTGCTTTGCTTACTTCGGACTACTTTGTATATGACTAGCAGAACCCCTATCGGCACAGCAAACAGCAGGAATAGATTTATGGCTTGAAATATTAAGTTGATTGCGAAAGATGAATCCATCACGGCGGCGGTAGATGGCATATCGTAATGCACGGCCCACAGTTGGCCGCCGGCATCAATCATGTGGCTGGTTGTGGTTGTATGGCTTGCGGGCATGTAAAGAATCGTAGAGACGATAATAAGCACAAAAACCCCAAGTCCGCACAGCGGCAAAATCAGCCCCGGCCATTTGCTTTCCTGCTTTGATAAGTAGATCTGCAAAACAACCACACCCGCAATCAAAGCGGGCACTAAAAACAAAAATAACATCGTCATTGCTTTTTCACTCCTATCTTTTTGTATTCTGAAATCAAAACTTTAGCCGTGTCAAAATCAATCTTTTCGTTTACCGCCATCCGCTTTATCAGTGCGACATATGGCTCATTTGAGGCATCTTCAATGATTTGGATTTTCTGGATTAGCCTATCTAGGCGCAGGCGCACTGTGGGATAAGTCACGCCGTAGTGATGGGCTATTTCTTTTAGTGAGCCCGAGGCTTGCAGGAATTTTTTTATAAATACAATATCCTCATCGTCGAGATTAACCATCCATTCAGGGACTATTTCGATGGCCATTTTAAATCACTCCTTTCATATTGACTTTAATATTATTAAGTATATCATTTAATAATATTAAAGTCAATAAGCCTTTTCAGTTTTTGAAATATATGATATAATAATTTGTATAGTTTGCGGAGGTGAGCTTATGAAAATTCTTATAATCGGCAAAAATATAGAATCCGCGCGGCTTGCGGCGCGGATTAGGCGGCTGGATTTTAATATTAAAATTATTCTGACGCATCAAGGTAATTATGATTTGCCTTCCGAGCTAGAGAGCATTTATGACATCAAAATCCGCCGGGAATGTCGCTTAATAAATATTGATCGCGAAAACAACGTAGCCCATCTGGAAGATATGATCACGGAACATGTTTTTCATGAGAGTTTTGATAAAATCATTCTAGCTGATATCCGGCCAGGGCGGCTTCAGGCAGACCAAGCAATGAGCCTGTCTCATGTAAATCAGCATACCGGAATCGCCCTTGACTATCGCCGTGACAATATTATAGGGCGTGAGGCCGTTTATATTGGCATGAATACTCAGCAGCTCGAGAAAAACGGCGTGGATTATGTGTATAGCGTAGTTTGTGAGGGCAGTTGTTTTTATCAGTTGATTTACAGCGTTGACGGTAGATTTTTAGGGGCTGTTGGCTTTGGAGATGGATGTGGGGATGTAATGGATGTGCTGGCTGCGTGCTTGAAGAATGTTGGCATGGAACAGTTGGCGTTTTTGGAGCTTTCCAGGGCTGATCATCCCGCCATTGTGTTGGGGAAAATTGCGCAGAACGTAGTGCTTGGGCGGCTGTTTATGGCCTATTGGGATGAATTGCCGTTTTTAGATCACGAGCGGACGATGCTGCTGGATGTCAGGCGGCGTGGCGCAGCTTCTGCCAAACAGATGGAAGGGGTTATCCCCATTCCGATTGAAGAGCTGAGGCAGAGCTTTTATCGCCTGGATAAGTCTAAGGAAATTTTGGTTTTTTGTGATACGGGCAAGTTATCTTATATTGCCTGTTCGCTTTTGATGCAGGCGGGATATGATGTGCGCCATCTCACCGGCGGATTGAATTTTTATGACTTAATGAGAGTTACGGAGGAATAATATGTCATCCTCATTTGTTCATTTGCATGTCCACACAGAATACAGCCTGCTTGACGGCTCGGCTAAAATTGCCGAGCTCATTTCTCGCGCCCGCGAGCTTAATATGAGCGCTATGGCCATTACAGATCATGGGGCAATGTTTGGCGTGATAGATTTTTACAAAGAGGCTATGGCCGGCGGCGTCAAGCCTATTTTGGGCTGCGAGGTTTATGTAGCGTCGGGCAGCCGCACAAATAAAGAGCATAGCCCCAATAATTTTTATTATCACCTTGTGCTTCTGGCGGAAAACAATATCGGCTATGGCAATTTAATGAAGCTGGTGAGCCTGGGATATACCGAGGGCTTCTACTATCGCCCGCGCATTGATCTTGAGGTTTTGCGTGAGCACAAAGAGGGGCTTATCTGCCTTTCGGCCTGCCTGGGTGGGCCTATTTGCCGCAATTTGCTCAGAGTGGGCTATGAGCGGGCAAAAGAGGAGGCTCAAGCCTACTTGGATATTTTTGGGCGCGATCATTTTTTTCTGGAGCTTCAAGACCACGGCATTGCTGACCAGCAAACCGTAAACGAAGGGCTTTTGCGCATAAGCCACGAGCTGGATATCCAAATCATCGCTACGAATGATTTGCATTACATCTATCAGGATGACGCAAAGGCGCACGAAGTACTGCTTTGCATCCAGACGGGAAAAACCATGCTGGATGAAGATCACCTTGAATACGAAGGGCAGGAGTTTTATGTAAAAAATCACGATGAGATGTCAGCGCTCTTTTCGCATTTGCCTGAGGCTATTGAGAATACGGCAAGAATCGCTGATCGCTGCAATGTTGAGATTAAATTTAATGAATACAAGCTACCAAAATTCGATTTGCCCGAGAATGAGAATCCGGAAGATTACCTTCGAGCGAAAACATACGAGGGATTGGCCGTGCGCTATGCGGACGTCACATCTGAGATTTCCGATCGTGTGGATTATGAGCTCGGTGTAATTGATTCGATGGGCTTTAATGATTACTTTTTGGTGTGCTGGGATTTTATTAAATACGCCAAGGATAATAAAATCACGGTCGGGCCGGGGCGTGGCTCGGGCGCGGGTAGCATCGTTGCGTATGCTCTAAACATCACGAATGTTGACCCTCTGCGGTACAACCTGCTTTTTGAGCGTTTCCTAAACCCCGCGCGGATATCTATGCCGGATTTTGACATTGATTTTTGCTATGAGCGCAGGCATGAGGTGATTGATTATGTCGTGCGAAAATATGGGGCCGACAGAGTCGCCAACATCATTACTTTCGGGACGATGGGGGCGAAAGCTGTTGTGCGAGATGTTGGGCGGGCTTTGGGGATGCCTTATGGCGAGGTTGATGTCGTCGCGAAGATGATTCCTTTTGCCGTCGGTATGACAATCGCCTCCGCCATGCAGCTAAACCCCGAATTACGCCGCGAATATGAGAATAACCCGCGTGTCACGCAGCTCATTGATATGGGCCGACGTTTGGAGGGCCTGCCGCGCCATGCTTCCACTCATGCCGCAGGTGTTGTTATCAGTGATGCGCCGATTGTGCAGCATGTGCCGTTGAATGTGAATGATGGCGTTATCACCACGCAATTTCATATGAACACTCTTGAAGAGCTGGGCCTGCTGAAAATGGACTTTCTGGGCTTGCGCACACTTACCGTCATCAGACATACCATTGACGAAATAGCCCGCCGCCACGGCATACATATCGACATTGACAATCTTGACCAAAATGATAAGCGTGTATTTGAGACGATATCGTCGGGCAAGACGGATGGCATGTTCCAGCTGGAGTCCTCGGGTATGCGCTCGTTTATGCGTGAGCTCAAACCAACGAGCATTGAGGATTTAACGGCGGGTATATCGCTTTTCCGCCCTGGGCCTATGGATTTTATCCCGAAATACGTGCGTTCAAAGCATGGCAAAGAAGAAATCAGATACACGCATCCCGCGCTTGAGCCGATTTTGAAAGAGACATATGGCTGCATGGTGTATCAAGAGCAGGTTATGCAGGTCGTGCGGGATTTGGCGGGATATTCGCTTGCCCGCGCCGATTTGATGCGCCGTGCTATCAGCAAGAAAAAGGCAGATGTAATTCAAAAGGAGAAAAGCAATTTTATTTATGGGCTTGAGGGCGAAGTGCCGGGCTGTGTTAATAATGGAATTGACGTTAAAAGTGCTGAGAAAATATTCGACGAAATGGCAGATTTTGCGGATTACGCTTTTAATAAATCGCATGGCGTGGCCTATGCGACCATCGGCTACCAAACAGCGTGGCTTAAAATCTATTTTCCCACCGAATTTATGGCGGCTCTGCTGACAAGTGTGATGGGCTCGTCCGATACCGTTGCAAAGTATATTGAGGAATGTAAGAAAATGGGCATTTCTGTGGCGCCTCCAAGCATTAATGAAGGCTTTGGGCATTTTAGCGTGGCTGATGACAAAACAATCCGCTTCGGGCTGAATGCCGTTAAGAACCTTGGGCGGCCGAGTGTCACGACGATGGTTAAATGCCGTAATACTGACGGGCCTTTTAAGTCGTTATCGGAATTTATAGCGCGTATATCTGCCGCCTCGGTTGACAACATTGGGGACATTAACAAGCGCGGCGTAGAGAGCCTCATCAAGGCGGGTGGTTTTGACTGCCTGGGCGGCACGCGGATGCAGTATATGCAGGTGTATGAGCGGTATTTGGCAAATCATGCACAATCAAAAAAAACCGCCATGGAGGGGCAGTTGTCTCTGATGGATATGATGAGCGGCGATGCGCCGGCCGAATCACGCATCGAGATTTATTCTGACGAGCTGCCAAACTGCGGGGAATTTGCCAAATCTAAGCTGTTGGCGGATGAAAAAGAGGTGCTTGGGATATATGTGAGCGGGCATCCTGTGGCGGCTTACGAAAAGCAGCTATTGGGCGTGGTGACGGCAAGCAGCGCAGATTTTCTGCCAAATGAGGAAGAAGAGCAAGGGAACACAACGCTGGGCGGCCTCGCCGATGGCAAACGTGTAACTGTTGGCGGAATCATAGCAAAAAAATCTGTCAAATACACTCGCAACAACAATCCAATGGCCTTTATCACCATCGAGGATTTGCGCGGGGCTATGGAAATTGTGGTTTTTCCCGACATTTACGCAAGGTTGTCCAACAAGTTGATTGAGGGCGAGGTTATTATTGCTGAGGGCAAGGTATCTGTGCGCGAGGAGCAGGGTAACGCGCTTGTATGTGACTCAATCCGCTTATTGCAAAAAGACGGGGCGTCTGCCGCAAGCCGCACATTATGGCTCAAAATCCCCAAAGAATCAGATTTAACTGCCGAGGAGGTAATTCCCATACTGGCAGGGCACACGGGGCGGATGCCTGTGGTGATTTATGACGAGAAAACAGGGCAGAGGATGAAAGTTTTGGATAGCTATTGGATAAATGCCGAGGATGAAGCGCTGATGAATAATTTACGGGCTGTGCTGGGGGCGGGCTGTGTTGTTATTAAATAAAACTTGGAGGCGTTATCATGGCAAGGTTCACCGGGCTTGAAGGGACATTGTTTGTTGCGAGTGTGAAAGAGGCGTTTGAATTTTACAAAAACTCATTAGGTATGGAAGCGGTCCCGCACCATGGGTATGACATTTTAAGCCTTGATGGCAAGCATTTTTTCAATATTTTTGAAGCGACCGACGAGGAGCATTATATGCTTGCACAAACGACATTTAAGTCGCGCCATAGACTATATGCCAATGTTGAGCTCGCTACAGAGGCTGATGTGCGCCGCGCTGCTGACGCACTTGCGGCAAATGGAGGTAAAGTTATTGACATGCCCAGGCCGCTGCCCTGGAGCCCATGCGCTGCGGATGTGGTAGATAAGTATGGGGTTAAGTGGTTTATTTCACTGCCGCAGTTTGCGCCTCCTAAGGGTTGCCTGGCTTGTGTGCTGATAAACGAAACGCCGGGTTGCGATCTGTGCATCAGATGGGGCGAGGAGAGTTTTGCTTGCCCGAAGATATTAATGATAGGAGAGGGAACATGATGTCTGAAGTGTTTATTATAATGCTGATAATAGGTGCTGCCCTGTCGCTTTATATCTTCTATGTTTTAATCAAAGCGGCGGTACGAAACGGTATACTTGAAGCGCATCATAGAATAAACGCCCCCGAGCCAAAGCCTCAAGAAGACAAAATTGCCCAAATCATATGCCAGTTTTGCATGAAAAAGTACGATATGGACTATCCAAAATGCCCATATTGTAAGAGCAAAATGTAGATCGAGCCATATTCATAAAAATATTTTTTCTAACATTGAAAATTAACTATTGACTTTATATACCGTTAGGTATATAATTGAGTCATGGATGAGAAAAGTAATGTGAAGCAAAATATTTTAGACTCAGCCCTTGAATTGTTTTCGGCAAAGGGGTATGAAGGTGTAGCCGTCAGCGAACTCGCTGCGGCAGCTGGAATTACCAAGCCCACGCTGTATTATTACTTCAGCAGCAAAGAAGGGCTGTTTGAAGCTGTTTGCAAGGAAAACTACAGCCGGCTAAACAAGGTGATTACTGATAGCTCGCTGTATAAAGCTAATCCTGAAAATTATCATGAGGACATTAACAAGACTTTGCATAATGTAGCGACTGCTTATTTTTTGTTTGCTTTTGAAAATGAAAAATTTTACCGATTGTCTATGGCGAATCTTTATGTTCCTTGCTCCTCGGTGGTTTTTGAAGTTGTGAGGAAGTATCATTTTGAGCAATACGAGATTATCAGTAAAATGTTTCAAGATATGGCGAACATTCATAGCAATATGAGGAACAAAGACAGACGGCTTGCATGGTCTTTTATCGGGGCGATAAACACATTCATAGGACTAACATGGGGCGGTATAATCGAAGAATTTCCTGGCGGGGATATAGCAAAAGAATTTGTGCATCAATTTATGCACGGAATTTATGCGTAAATAGTTGTTAAACTGATATAAGGCGAGGAAACTCGCCTTATATCATACACATTAATATACCTAACGGTAGGTACAGGAGGGATTATTATGAATCATCATTGGTCGGCAGATGCGGTGTTCTACCATATCTATACGCCATCACTAGCGCAGGCAATGTTTCACAATGACTATGCTACACAAGAACATAAATTTTCAGAAATAGAAAAATGGCTTCCTCATATTAAAAGGCTGGGCTGCAACGCTGTATTATTCAGTCCGATATTAAAATCTCGTACTCATGGCTATGACGTGACGGATTATTATAATATTGATAACCGAATCGGCACGAACTCCGAATTTCAAGCCCTTGTCAAACTATTCCATGGCAGTGATGTCCGTGTGGTGCTAGACGGCGTATTTAATCACTGTGGGCGTGATTTTTTTGCCTTTCAAGAATTGCAGAAAGGCAATAAGGATTATTCAGACTGGTTTTCCGGAGTAGATTTTAGCAAGACAAGCCCCTTGGGGGATTCCTTCACATATGATACATGGGGTGGTTATTACGAATTGCCAAAATTTAATCTAAAGAACGTGGCTGTCAGACGTTATTTATTAGATGTGGCAAAGTATTGGATTGATACATTTGACATTGATGGTATGAGATTGGATGCGGCTAACGAATTAGATTTTGGTTTTATGAGCGAACTGCGCCTTGCTGCTACAGCACAAAAGCCTGACTTCTGGCTCATGGGAGAGGTTGTGCATGGTGATTATTCTAAATGGATAAATGCAGACACGTTGCACAGCGTTACAAATTATATCATATTCAAAAGCCTGTTTTCGAGCCATAATGACAATAATCTTTATGAGCTGGCATACAATCAACAGCATACAGTTCCGTCGCAGGGATTACCGCTATACAATTTTTTAGATAATCACGACCAGCCGCGTATTGCTAGCAATATTCACAATCACGCCTTTTTAGGCACCCTGCACACGTTATTGTTCGCCTTGCCCGGCATACCTTCAATTTACTATGGAAGCGAATGGGGAATACAGGGCAAGAAAGAAAATAATTCTGACCAGCCTTTACGCCCATATATCAATATCGAGAATCCGCCAAATGACGTACCTTGGCTAGAAGGCTATATTCGTAAGCTGGCAGATATACGGCAAGGACAAAAAGCGCTGAAGTATGGCGGTTATCGTCAAGTTTATCTGGAATATCATAAGCCGCTTGTGTTCGAGCGCAGTTATGGTAATGAGCGTATTTTTATAGCGGTCAACATCGGTGGTCAACAAGAATATATAAACTTGACGGGAGAGCATCACGGCAATTTTTTGGACTTGTTATCGGGAGAGCGGATAGAGCAGCACTCTGCTTATTCAATTCCGATTACTGCATACTCATCTCGGATTATTAAGGCAGAATAATTACACGGCCTTGTCTAAAGAAAGGAATTATACTCTCGCTCGTGCTCGATTGTCGAGCCGGCGCTATGCCCGGGATACACCCTAACCTCGGCGGGCAGCTTCAAAAGCCTCTCCTTGATACTCTCGATAAGCTGCTTATGATTACCGCCGGGCAAATCTGTGCGCCCTACAGATTCTCTGAATAATGTGTCACCCGTGAAAAGGGTGGCATTTTTTTCGTCATAATAACATACGCCGCCAAGGGTGTGGCCCGGAGTGTGAATTGCTTTTAGGGTTGATTCCGATATTTCAATTGTATCCATATCTTCGAGCAGATTGTCGGGGGTGAGCTTGATATGGGTGCTTGTCATGGTTGATAGGTTTATTGCGGCATCTTCCAGCATGATTTTTTCGGCTACATGGCAGTAGATGGGCGCGCCTGTATTTTCGCGAAGTTTGGCGGCGGCACCAATATGATCAAAATGCCCATGAGTTAGCAGGATTGCCTTAATTTTGACATCGTTTCTTTCAATCGTGCTTTTGATGCCGTCAATATTGCCGCCCGGGTCGATAATAACGCCCTCTTTTGAGGATTCATCAAAATACAGATACACATTCTGGCTCATTGTTTTGTTTTCGATGATAATTAGCTCCATAACTACATCCCTTTCTTGGTAATAAACATTATAAAACAAGCGCATAACAATATATTCCGTGTCCATCACTACCATACAGCCTATTCCTGTCGATAATGGCATCTCTCATATGACACATAACTTGTTATCATTGGATTTGCCATCCACATATTATGAATTATCAAAGGAGGGATTTATATGCCTAAAATCGCCATATACGCAGGCCATGGCGGCAGTGACCCCGGGGCTGTCGGAAATGGACTGCTTGAGAAAAATGTCAATTTAGCTGTGAGTAATGCTGCTTCGGCTATTTTGCGCGGATGGGGCTATACCGTTATCAACAACCGCACAACTGATGTAAACAGGGATATCAACCGCGATGCCGCAATGGCAAATTCCAATCAAGTAGATGCATTGGTGGAAATTCATCAAAACAGCAACGAAGGCCGGCCCGGCTCAGGCTCGGAGGCTTTTTATTCCATAAAGGACACGGGGCGCGGGCGGGCTATCGCCGAGGCTATTTTGGCGCGTCTTGCGGCTTTGGGGTTTCAAAATCGCGGCGCGAAAACACATACAAACAGTGCGGGGCAGGATACCTTTGGCATACTGCGGCTTACAAGCGGCCCGTCGGTACTGGTAGAGACGGCTTTTATCAACAACCCCGATGACATGGCTCGCTTTGACGCAAACCAAGTAGGGCGGGCTATTGCCGATGGCATACGACAAATTATCCCCATTGGCGGCGGGAGCAGCTCATATCCCGGCCACGCCTTGCGCCTCGGCTCAAGCGGGGCGGCTGTGCAGCAGATCCAGAGATGCATTAATAATATTAACTCACGCAATCAATCTGCCTCGCGCTTGGCTGAGGACGGCAGTTTCGGGCCTGCAACACAGTCCGCCGTGATTGCTTTTCAGCGTGCTTACGGGCTTTCGCCTGATGGTGTCGTTGGCAAAATCACATGGGATAGGCTTATGAGCGAGTGTGCAAATACCGCGCCCGCATTCCCTGGCACAATGCGCCTCGGCTCACGCGGAGATGGGGTGCGGCAAGTCCAACAATGCCTTAACAACATCGCTAATCAATACCCCGGTATCGGCAGATTAACGGTGGACAGTAGTTTCGGGCCGCGCACTCAATCCGCTGTCATTGCTTTTCAGCAGCTCTTTGGGCTTAATCCTGACGGCGTTGTCGGCCCCGCGACATGGGCGGCGATTATGCAAGCCTGTAATGCGGATTCTGTATTTACAGGCACTTTACGCCCCGGCTCTACAGGCGAGGCCGTGCGGCAAGTGCAACGCTGTTTAAACAATATCTCCGGTCGGCACCCTGCCATACCGCGGCTTACGGAGGACGGCAACTATGGCAATCAAACCGGCCATGCTGTGAGAATATTCCAGCAGATTTTTGAAATAGAAGCCGATGGGCTCGTCGGGCCAAATACCTGGAACATGATAATGGCACAATGTGCCGTTACAGGTAGAATGATTGAGTCAGCGCCGCATGTGGAAGAAATCGAAGCCGAAGACGTAGGGGCAATTATTAATCGTCCGATGTCCTCGGCCACATTATTAATGCTGATGATGATGATTCGGCAATAGCATCTATTCTCATCATCCCGGGCTTGGCATTTGGTAAAGCCGAGCCCGGGATTATCTAATGGACACGTCTATTATATACGGACGCTTTCAAACTAAATGACATCGGGAATTTATCATCATTAAAATTGTAATTCCACAAACCACACCCTACACTCCTGCTTCCTCCCGCATCAAAGAAATTTTCACGAAATTCATTGAAGTATTCAATATGCAAACCGGCCGATGTCAGCGAGTTGATAATATCAGAAATTGTATACATCCAAAAATATGCCGTTACGCCCTGCTTCGCTTCGGAGGCATATCCTCCTATTGAATCATCTATATCAGGCTCTTTGCTAAAGTAGGGATACTTGATTTCTGTGGTATTTTCAGAAAGTTTTTTCTCGTCAAACATCAAAAAAACAGGATGACTGTCAAAAATATAAAAGAATCCATTATCTTTAAGAAGATGCCTTATTGTCTTACCCCATTTTTGCAAATCCGGAAGCCAGCCAATTGCCCCTTCCGAAACAAAAACAACATCATATTTTTCATTATGCCCCTCCATGAGCTTCATAATGTCGGATTCGATAAAATCAATATTACCAATATCAAAATCTTCCGCCAGTTTTTTTGCATACATAATATTATCAGGAGCTAAATCAACCCCTACGACACTTGCTCCAATCTTTGCCAATAAGATGGTATCTGCACCTGCATTGCATTGGAGATGGATTATTTTTTTGCCGCTTAAATCTCCAAGTTCATTCTGTATATGTTTATTCAGCTTGTGATTTCCTTTAAGTAAGCGCTCTTTGAAATTTACATAATGATCTTTGGAAATTTGCCCCCATGCGTGCTTGTTTGATTCTATCTCTTTCATTTTTGGCCTCCACATCCTCTAGGGCCTCGGCCCGTGGTATTGATAATAATCTGTTTTAATATTACCGTTAAACAGCTTGCGCTTAGCATTTGCACGGCGGCCGAAAGCCGCCTCAAATCCCTCGTCGGCTGTAATTATGTAGGCCGACCATGTTGAATGCTTAGGGAATAACCGCCCAAGATGATTATGCATTTGCCGAATGGCCGATTCATCGCCTATTCTGTGCCCGTATGGCGGGTTTGTAATCATCACGCCGTACTCTCCGGGCAGCTCAATGCCGGCCACATCGGTGACGCTGAAATTAATGCAGTCATCAACGCCTGCAATGCGGGCATTTTCTCTCGCCGTCTTTATCAGCGAAGCGTCGATGTCAGATGCGAAAATCTGCGGCGTAAAGTCCGTATCAATGGCTTGATACGCTTGCTTGCGATGCTTCGTCCAAACTTCTTTCGGAATAACGCCCCAGCCTTCGGACGCAAAATTGCGCATAAGACCGGGAGCTATATTTTTTGCCGCCATTGCCGCTTCAATCGCGATAGTGCCTGAGCCGCAGAAAGGATCAAGCAAAATACGGCCTTTGCGCCAATAGCTCAGCTCAATCATAGCGGCGGCCAGCACTTCTTTTATGGGGGCTTCGGAGGCTATCTGGCGATAGCCGCGCTTGTTCAGAGCTGCGCCTGTGGTGTCCACCGTCAGTGTCGCGCGGTCTTTGAGCAAAGCGGTCTGTATGCGGTATTCTGCCCCGCTCTCCGCAAGCCACTCGGTTTTATACGCAGCCCCCAGCTTTTTAGCCACAGCCTTTTTGACAATGGACTGGCAAGCAGGCACGCTCGTCAGCGCGCTCTTGACGGATTTGCCAACGACGGTAAACCGCCCATCGCTAGGTATCAAGCTCTCCCAAGCAAAATTGGCAACACCGTCAAAAAGCTCATCAAACGTCCTCGCATCAAACTCGGCAATCTTCAGCAGCACTCTATCCGCGCACCTCAGCCACAAATTTAACACAACAACATCATCCCAGCTGCCATTAACCTCGCAAAACCCATCCCCGCTTGCGGAGATTTCCATGCCAAGCCCTGTGATTTCACGCTTTAGGCTGGCCTCTACACCAAAGGCGCAGGTTGTTATTATTTTTACTTGCTTTTTTGAGCTGTCCATTTAGTTCTCCTATCGCATCTAAAGATATGGCATTAACCTACAATTAAGTATGGAAAGAATACGACACCTATTCTGAATGAATTATTTCCCAAATAAACTCCTCCAAAACCAAATCCCGCTCAAAAATCTCCAAAGCCGCAGTCAGGCCGACATATCTAAAGTGCCAAGGCTCGTAGATAATGTTTGTGATATGTTGCTTATGGTATGGATATCTCAGGATGAATCCGTAATAATGCGCGTTTTGTGCAAGCCATAGGCCCTCATCGGTTTGCCCTTGACGATATGTAAGATTTTGATAACTCAGTGCAACTATGTCCACGGCCAGCCCCAGATTATGCTCGCTGCTGCCGGGATATGCCACAACACGCCTGGCTGCATCAAACGCCTCCTCGGGAGATAATCCGTTGGCCAGCTGACGATTGACTTGATTTGCAAAAAGGCCCTCCTGAAAAGCGATAGTGCGATAGCCGGAGGCCACAACGGGGCTTAGCCCCTGCGCACGCATACTTGCTATCATCTGCCGCAATGCATCGGCTGCTCTTGTATCAAAGAGCCGCCCGCCCACCTCGGCCGTCTCCACCGTAAAATCGGTAGGCAAAAAGTTATAACGATTGACCAGAGCAAGATACCATGGCAAAGTGCTGTTGTCCACGACAAAATCGACTTGAATTTGTGGAATCACATGCACACCGGGGGAGTCGATCGGCAAGGGGGTTTCTATCGGAGCGGGTGTCGCGGTTGGAGCAGGTGTTGTTAATGTAATGGGTGCTGGCTCTGCCGCCGCGATTTCGGGCGTATTTGCCGTAATGCCCAAATTGTTTTGATAAAACCATATCCCGATAGCCCCGCCTCCCAATATGGCTAAGGGAAAGGCTAGAATCAGGCAAATTATCAGAGCGGGAGACCTGCGCCTTCTGCGTTTCTGCATATGTAAAGTCCTCCTGTTTGTTATAGTTTTACAACACCCTCCATTATATCACAAAATCCATCAAAAATCATATTTTTTTCTCAAAATTTTCTCGTTTAAATAAAGCGTACTTGCACAAACTATGCTTCATGAGGTGAAGCAACGAATGAGGATAATTTCAGACAAAAGCCTATGCTGTTTTCTTGAAGATTTGCGAGGCAGCCTGGATTTCTATAAAAAAAATGCATCCCACCATGTGGTGCATTTAAATATTGATGGGTTTTATTGGTATTTCGGTATGATAAACCCGGTGCTGTGCGCAGGTACACAAGAGCTTATGGAGACGGTTGAGCCGTTTATTCCGGTAATTGTGTCCGAAGAGAATTTGGATTTGTTGGTATTTGCTTATGAGAATGAAGAGCTTGCGCGGCTTGAAGAGCTGGAGGCTGATTTCCTGCGCCATTCAAAGCTGAAATTCATAAATTCAATTTTGGCCGTTAATTCTTACGAAGAGTGGGATAGGATACGTAATATCTGCCGCACTATCCGCAGTTATAAAAGCCGATTGCATAGCCCGCAGTTCGTGTAACCATAAAAACAAGACCAAGGCCGATACTCTGCCTTGGTCTTGTTTTTATTATCGTGAACAGCCCCTAACGGCTCCAGCGCTGCCCATCCACGGTTATTCCACCAGATGTCGCGCTTAGGTTCATTGCGTTTTGGGGTACATCTACATTGTTTATTATTATGCCTCCCGACGTAGTTGATGCGGTGATATTTCCGCCGACTGCGAGATTTTCGATTCGCACTCCACCGGATGTTACGCCGGCATTGAGAGTTTCTTGTATTTCTCCACCGTCAATTCTTATGCCGCCTGAGGTCGCACTTACAATAAAATCTCTTGCAGAATTAATATCATAGGCTCGTATGCCGCCTGATGTTGCAGTTGCGGTGATATTTGCGGATGTAGAGCTGATGTTGTTTAAGCTGACACTGCCGCTGGTGGTCCGTGCGGCAATGCTTTCAGCACGGAAATCGCGCAAAAATACGCCGCCGGATGTTGAACCGGCGTTTACTGTGTTGGCAAGCATTTCGCTGCTGTTCCCATAGATTCTAACACCGCCGCTGGTGACGTTAATATCCAGATTGCCGAAAACAGGGCTTTTGTGGGGTATATGGACCGTCAAAGTGCCCGGCCGCCCGACGTTGACTCCGAAGTTAAATGCGCGCGTCTGCTCAGCAATCTCAAGCCGCCTGCCGTTTTGGCTAAACTGATAGTTAAACTCAGCCGCTCGTCCGGTGCGGGATGGGGTGTACACAATACGGATATCAGAGCCTGAATGACTCTCAACGACAACTTGTGTGCTTGTCGTACTAATAGTCAGATCAAGTGAGCTTTGGTTGGTGCGGATGCCATCGGCCGGAAGCGGGCTTCCGCCTGCCAGCAGGTTAAGCGGGGCAAACGCGGTGAACGCCCCGAAACCAAAGTGCCCCACCAACAAAGCCGCAATCACAATCATAATCACAAGCAGCTTGCCGCGCCTTGGATTGCGTTCGGGCTCGCGGTCAAAAGGCGAGCGTTGCTGTTGGTATTGCTGGTATTGCTGCTGCATCTCTAATTGATTTAATTGGTTCTCGTCTTGTTGATTCTGCCGGTTGTTATTGTCGGAATTGCTCATTCTTGCCCTCCTTTATCTGCAAAGCCTGCGTAAATCTTGCGTGCAGAAAATACGCCTACCCTCACTTGCTCTACGGCCTCTGCGCCCGGCTTGGCGGCCCCGATACTCTTCGCATACACAGATGTATCTCGAATCCGCCGCATGCAGCGAATCATTGACAAAGCCCACAGAAGAAGTGCTTGCAGCTAAAATTAAAAACATAACAAGAGCTATAAGCCATTTTTTGCGCCTTGGTTTGGGAGCGGGAGGTGGGGTGAGAGGCTGTTGATTTTGCTGGTTGTTATTGTTATTCAAGTTATCCATTAGTATTCTCCTTTTTTATTATTTGATTATATTTACGCAGGTGGAGAAAGAAAGTCTGACATTAACTTAACGTCACTACAGGGCTGATTAGCTTGCGGTTTGCCAAATATAACCCGCAATCTATACCGACATTTATTTTGCCTGCCGTTAAAATATTGCGCACGGTCTCGTAAGCCAGCATGGGGTGATTATTCTCCTGGCTTAAATGCCCCAAGAAAATGTGCTTTGTGCGGCTTGAGAAAATTTCCTTGATAAACTGCCCTGCCGCAACGTTAGACAAATGCCCGATATCGCTTAAAATACGCCGTTTCAGCTGGGCGGGATAGCTGCCGCAACGCAGCATCTCGATGTCATGGTTGCTCTCGATTAAAATCAAATCAGAATCATAGATATGGCTTGCCGCATCATCGCTTATATGTCCCAAATCCGTTGCGATAGACACTTTGCGGCCGTAAGCATAAATTGAATAGCCCACAGGCGCAGCTGCGTCATGCGGAATCGAAAACGGCAAAATCTGCATATCTCCAATTTCGATGACCCCGTCTACATCAATAGTAACAGCATTTTTTTCGGCAATCTTTCCAACGGATTTATAGCGGTTTATAATCTGCCAAGTGCCGTGTGTTGCATACAGTGGCAAATCATAGCGCCGCGACATTACCCCAGCCCCACTGATATGGTCGCTATGCTCATGCGTGATAAAAATGCCCGAAAGGCTTTGAGGACAAGCCCCCGCGGCGGCAAGCCCGCTCTCGATAGCCTTGCCCGACAGCCCTGCGTCAATTAATATGCTTTTTTGGCCGACCTGCAAAAAAGCACTATTGCCGCCTGAGCCACTGGCAATAGTGCAAAAATTGATTGACATGTGTACCTCCTGTGAAAGTTCATAAGGCGGCTTAACGACCGCTTTTTACAATCTTATCTTTGAAGTATTTGCTGATTTTTTCGACCTCAGACATAACTTTGTCAACGTACTCCTGCCTTGAAGCCCAGTTTTGTTGATTCAGCCCGTTCTTGTCTGTGATTGATGAAACAAGAAAAGCTGTATCTTTAGGAAACACGCATTGGTAGGAGATCAACGCCCGCCTGCTGTGATACGATTTGCATACAAGGATAATCTTTTTAGGTACAATACCCATATCAATTAGCATTGACGATGAAAACTCCGCATTTTCAAACGTATGTCCGGCTTTTTCTTCACATATTATGTGCTCGGCGGGTACTCCGAGGCTTATTGCAAGCGATTTGAGATAATTGCGGATGACTACCTCCGGGCACAAGAATGATGTCGCTCGCAGTAACATCATCATCCACAAAAACAAAGTCAGATATGGCATTATATAAATTATTCATACCATACCCACTATGCTTTTAACATTGGAACAGGAACTGCCCCTGAGATATCGGGCACAGCTCTCCAAATATCGGCACCAAGGCTGCTTAATTTAGCTTCTAGGCTCTCATAGCCCCGATCTATGTATTTTACATTTGAGATTTTTGTTTTGCCTTCTGCCGCAAGTGCGGCTATTACCAACGCCACTCCCGCGCGCAAATCAGTCGCGGTGACATCTGCCCCCGTGAGATGCGCAGGGCCTTCGACAGCAGCCATGCGGCCGTCGATTTTAATTTTAACGCCAAGACGCGATAGTTGGTCGGCATATCGATAGCGATTATCCCAGACAGTCTCTGTGACATAGCTAATACCTTTGCATACGGAGAGCAAAGCCGTCATCTGTGGCTGTAAATCCGTCGGGAAACCGGGGTAATACATGGTTTTAACATTGACGGCATTGAGCATCTCTTTGTCGGAAACTAAATGAATACTACTGTCGAACTCCTCGATTTTGCAGCCCATTTCAACGAGCTTTGCGGAAAGTGAATCCATATGTTTGGGTATGATGTTATTGATCATCACGTTACCGCCTGTAATTGCCGCGGCGATGAGGTATGTGCCCGCCTCAAT
>Ga0131853_10009762_pt1 | contig 17556 bp, 18 predicted proteins | sample TergutLab28metaG_FD_92764 | JGI IMG/M metagenome (GOLD analysis project Ga0131853, IMG submission 92764) | Labiotermes labralis P1 segment gut microbial communities from Petit-Saut dam, French Guiana - Lab288 P1 (version 2) (version 2) | ecosystem: Host-associated > Arthropoda: Insects >... | reverse complement strand
GGTTTAATTTTATAGCCAAGTGATTTTGCCAGAAGCTACGCAATATACGCAACCGTGAACTGGCTTAGTGATACCAGGAGCTTTCTTCAAAGCTTCAACTTGGGCTTTTACGTTGGCTGGAACGCCATCTTTTTCCCAATCAGCAGCATCTTTAACAATTGGCTCAAGGTCAATCAAAATGCCATCAAGCTCTGGTAGAGTAGTTCTAGTGCCAGCGTGTGCGTTTTTGATTGCACCACATTGGGTGTGACCAACAACAACGATGCACTGAGAGCCAAGAACATTCTCAGCAAATTGGAAAGAACCAATCGCTTCTCTGTCAGCGAAGTTACCAGCATTTCTTACAACGAAGATGTTGCCGATACCTTGGTCAAAATAGATTTCTGGAGAGCAACGGCTGTCAGCACAAGTAAGGATAGAAGCGAAAGGAGATTGCTGTTCGCCAGTCTTCTTAAGTGCATCTGGGTGGTCAGTTGGAACAAGGCCATTAGCCACAAATCTTGCATTACCATCCTTCAAAAGTTGTAATGCGGTGTCTGGACAAGTTACCTTTACTGCTGGATCTTGATACTTTGCCATGGGTGTTACCTCCTTGAAATAATTTTTTATTTTTTTCTTACCTGCTTCCAGTATAATCTAATTTTTAACACTTGTCAAGCACTTTTTTAACAAAAAAGAAATATTTTTGAAATATCAAATTGGGTATTGCACTGTGAAAAATATTGTGATATAATGTCTTTTTGGATAAGGGATGTTCCGCTGGTAACGATTTGCTACGAGCATCTATCAAGTTATATAACTTTAGGAGGAAACATGAATCAAAACATTTTAAGAGAGCTGGGTGGAAAGCAACTAAAAAGCGACATTCCAGCATTTAGCATCGGTGACACCGTTCGTGTTCACAACAAAATTGTAGAGGGTACACGTGAGCGTATTCAGATTTTTGAAGGCTATGTAATTAAGCGTCAAAATGGCGGAATTCAAGAAACTTTCACCGTTCGTCGCCTGTCTGGCAACATCGGCGTGGAAAAAACTTGGCCACTGCACTCCCCTCGTGTGGAGAAAATTGAAGTTGTACGCAAGGGTATCGTTCGCCGTGCAAAACTGTTCTATCTACGTGACAGGGTTGGTAAAAAAGCGAAAATTAAAGAAGCTATAATGAAAAGAAAGTAAATTTAACAGGGGGCGAAGATGCTTAAAAGGTGGATTAACGACCCTGTTTTACGAGGTATAGTAGAATGGGCTATTGCAATTGCTGTAGCCCTTTTTGCCATTTTGTTACTAGAAAATTTTGTAATAAAATCTGCTAGGATACATGGTCCGTCTATGGAATCTACCTTATATCATGGTGACAGGGTATTTGTCAACCGATTAGCGTTTGTATTTAACCCACCAAGTCTAGGTGACATTGTGGCATTCCCCTCCCCTACTAATCCCGATGAAAATTTTATTAAAAGGGTGTCGGGTCTTCCTGGGGATGTTATAGACATTGTGGCTGGATACATATATCGCAACGGATATAGGTTGGAATATAACCACTTGCAAGGGCAGGGTCACACATTTTCTGGCACAACCCACTTCCCTTTCATCGTTTCCGAAAACAGCGTTTTTGTGCTTGGTGATAACCTTGCAATTAGCCAAGACAGTCGTTTTGTAGAGGTAGGGAATGTTCATCAAGATGATATTATAGGAAGGGTTGGATTTAGATGGTTGCCCTTGCCCCGCTTCGGCAGGGTAAATTAAAAGGAGGATTTTATGCGTTTAGATAAGTATTTGAAGATTTCACGGCTGATAAAACGTCGCACACTTGCAAACGAAGCTTGTGATGGCGGACGTGTCAGTGTCAACGACAAACCCGCAAAAGCATCATATACTGTTGCCGTGGGTGATGTAATAGAAATTCGATTTGGCACAAACACCCACAAAGTACGGGTTTTAGAGGTTAAAGAACATGTGCGGAAAGACGACACATCTGCTATGTACGAAATTTTGTAATTTGTTTATATGATGATTATTGTCTGTATTAAAATATGTTTGTTGGTGATTTTCTTTAGGATTGTGAGGTATCGTCTGCATAAGTATGGCGGGCGATGCCCGCCCCTACCATAACAAGTGATTTTGGAAAGCTACATTATCCATGTAAAATTTTGCTTGACAGGCTATGGCGTTGGTGATATAATTGTGACAAGAGGGATACACCTCGTTCATAGTATAGATTTACAAACACCAAAGACATCATCTCATTTTCAACCCTATCAAAATTACACTTTCGAGGAGGAATTTTTGCATGAAATGGTTTAACAACATTAAAATTGGTGGCAAAATGATTGTCGGTTTCGGTGCCGTAATTGCGGTCGTTATTTTCTTAGCGGTTTTCGCATGGGTTCAGATTTCTGGTTTGTCCAGCGATTATCAGTACCTTATGAACCAATCTTATGTAAGGCGACAAGCAGCCATGGAGGCTCAATCCAACATTCGTGCTATTAGACGTACATTAACAGGAACAGTGATGCACGCCCCTAATGGTGACCAAGTAGCAATACGTTCTCTATACAATGAAATGCGTGGGTTTGAAGCTGCCGTAATACAAGCAATGGCGGATTACGATGCCACCTTAGCTGTAAGCAACTTTGACCAAGCAAACATCGATTTACGCCTCGCAATGAGTAGCAATGTACTCAGCTTGACTCGTCAATATATTGACCAGATTTTCATGCCTGCTCACCATTATGCCATGGCAGGCAACCATACTTCTGCACTTGCCACTGTAACAGGAGGTGCAGATATTGTTGAAGAAGTTGTTTATGCCACTAATTATCTTGTAAATATGGCAGGTAACGCAATTGTAAACAACACTGCTACAATTGTTCAAAGCTCACAAAATACCCAAAACCTTGTAATTTTAATCAGTGCTTTGGTAGTTGTTATAGCCATTGTGCTTGCAATCGCAATTGCACGTGCCATAGCTAAGCCTATACAGAATCTTGTTACACTTACGTCCCAGGTTTCTGCTGGTCAGCTTAATATCAACATGGACCAGTCTAAAGTTACCAAAGATGAAATTGGTATGCTAACTGGGGATGTTTATGGGCTTATCAACACCATGAAAGGTATTGTTGATGACATTGACAGGTTTGCATATGAAGCCAACACCAACGGCGACATCGAATACCGTGTTGACGCTTCCAAATATCGTGGTGGTTATGCCGATATGATAAACAGCCTAAACGGCTTTACTGATGGTTTTGTTAAAGATGTTATTAATATGCTTGGAATTTTGAAGCAAGTTGGTGATGGTGACTTTGACTTCCACTTAGAGCAGTTGCCAGGCAAAAAAGCCGTGCTTAACCAAGCAGTTGACGCTTTGAAAGCCAACCTTGATGCTGTTAACCACGAAATAAATTCTACCATCGAAGCTATTGCCGCTAAGGGCGATTTGACTTTCCAAGTTGATGCCTCTAAGTACGAAGGTGGCTGGGGTGACATTATGCTTGGTCTTAACAAAATCGTTAAGGCAACTTACGAGCCGTTAAGAGCATTGGAAATCGGCATGATAGAAATGAAAGACGGCAACTTCGACTTAGAAGACATTAACAAGAAGATAACTGCTGGCGGTTACAATCCAAACCCAGAAACCTATAGCGGCATCTTCTACAACACCATACATGTTTTTGACCAAACAATTGTAAGCATCTCGTCTTACATCACTGAAATTAATGAAATTTTAGCAAAGATGGCTGAAGGTGATATGCGCAACTCTATCCAAAGGGATTATATTGGTTCTTTCAACACCATTAAGGCATCTATGAACACCATCAACAACACCTTAAACAAAACAATTAGCGAAATCGCCAATGCTTCTGAGCAGGTGCTAACTGGTGCAAGCCAAATTTCTTCTTCCGCAATAGACCTTGCAACTGGTGCGCAAGAGCAAGCCGCATCTGTAGAAGAACTTAACACCACCATTGAAATTATCAACCAACAAACTAAGGAAAACGCAAAGAGTGCTGTAAACGCCAATGAACTATCTGGCAAATCCTCTAGTGCCGCATTGGAAGGTAACGATGCCATGAAGCAAATGGTGGATGCCATGACCCAAATTAAAGAGTCTTCTGACAATATCAGCAAGATTGTTAAGACAATCCAAGACATTGCTTTCCAAACCAACTTGCTTGCTCTTAATGCCAGCGTTGAGGCTGCGAGGGCTGGTGAACATGGTAAAGGCTTTGCTGTTGTTGCTGACGAGGTTCGCACCCTTGCAGGGCGAAGCCAGCAGGCTGCAACCGAAACCACCGTGCTTATCCAAGATAGCATAAGCCGTGTGGAATCTGGTTCTATAATTGCCGAATCCACCGCAGAATCTTTGGATGCTATTGTTAACAGTGCCAGTGAGGTATTGCAAATTATCGGAGGCATTTCCATAGCATCTACAGAGCAAGCGGAGTCTATCGCTCAAGTCACTGAGGGTCTTACGCAAATATCTAAGGTTGTGCAAAGTAACTCGGCTGTTTCTCAGGAAGCTGCTGCTGCTTCTGAAGAACTTAGTGCGCAGGCGGAAACTTTGCGTCAATTGGTTTCTTTCTTTAAGCTATAGGAATACACGTATATAAAAACACCACCTATATAGGTGGTGTTTTTATATACACAATTGCCATTCATGTTACACATTATTTTTGTTCGACTTGGGTGCTTACTGCTCTCTTACAAACTTTGCTCCCATAAGGTCAAGGGTAGCAATGCCGTCCTCATAGGTGAATAAGAGAGGGCTTTGCATAAAGAACCATCTGCCTTCGTAATGGGTTAACAACTGCCCCACAGGTGGCATAAATGGCGTTACTTGTGCAAAGGTTGCCCTGCCAAACTCGTCCAAAGCCACGATGAATGTGCGAGCATTAAGGTTTACTTCACCCTCTATTTGGGGAACAAAGTGGTAAACACCCACAAACTGTGCAAAATCCTCAGGTGCAACTTGTGCCGCAATTTGGGCTTCCCAAGCTTCAATATCGTCAACCCTCGGGGCTGGTAAAACTGCACCAAGGGCAGATGCCATGAATATGCTAACTGCTTGTCCGTCCATCATTACAAATGAATATCTGCTACCAGGAATTGTCTCGCCGTAAGTGACGCTAAAAGTGCCGTCAGACATACGCACCAACCTCAAAATCTCGTCACCACTGGAGCTGGTTATCACACCGTCTACAAGCTCTGTATACCAAAAGCCCAATGGTCCAAAGTCGTAAAGACCGCCAAATTCCGCAATAAAATCTGCAAGTTCTTCGGTAGACATTGGGTTGGGGGTTGCGGCTGGGTCATACATGGCTGATACTCCTTCACCAGCTCCTGGAGTGGCTTCAACCACCAAACCAGTTTTTTCTACAACAGCCGTCTCCAAAATTGCAGCCGCAACAGGCGTTGCCGAAAACATCCCCGCCGTGGTGTTGGTGGACACAAACACACCAATCTGATTATCCACATCAAAAAGCATATCTGTAAACCAGTGAACCGTGCCGCCGCCGTGTCCGACCACATTGATACCACTTGCTAATGTTCCATGTAAGAAACCAAAACCATAGGCTTCAAAAGGTGCCATGCTCATGTCTAAATGGTCGGTGTGGCTTTGTAGCATATATGATATATTTGATTGTGTCAACAAATGGCTGTCGCCACCCAAAAAGTCGTGCATAAACAATGCCATATCATTGGCACTGGAGAACATACTGCCAGCACTGGCAAGACCAACGTGGATAAATTCGTCTTGATTGCCAACCCCCGTATAACCCATGGACACATTTGTCATCTGGGGTGTAATTGCAAAGCTAGAATGGGTCATGCCCACAGGCTCAAGAATATTTTCGTCGGTAAATTGCACAAAGCCCTCGAAATAATTGTCATGCCCCGTTACACGTGCCACCAAAATACCTAACATCACCCAACCCAAGTTGGCGTATTCAAATTGCGTGCCTTCCACGAAACTCATTTCACGGACGGGCAGGCGTTCCAGGGTGTTATTCATTCCGCCTTGGTAATGCTCATTGCCCACCATGTAAAATGCCCTAAGATAATCCATCATAATTCCTGATGTGTTGCTTAAAAGCATACGTACGGTTATATTGTCAGAATTACCACCATGAATAAAACTTGGCAGCATAGAAAATTCTGGCACATAGTAGACAAAGGGTGTATCAAGGTCAATCAAACCTTGCTCCACCAATTGCATTACAGCAATGGCAGTAAAAGGTTTAGAGGTAGAGCCAATTTGAAACAAGGTATGCTCGTCCACACGATGCCCTTGAAGGCTGTCGGCATAGCCAAAGCCTTGCATCCATGTAAAGCCTGTTTCTGCATCCACAACAGCAATTGTCATACCCACAATGCCACCCTCGGTGGTGGATTGTAAACCAAGCATTGTTGCAAACTCAACGGTTTGGGCAAAAGCGTCGCTACCAGCCTCATTTGACAATCTTTCAATCAAAGATAAATCATCGGCGGAAATAAGTGTCCTGCCATCCACCAGTGTAATTGGGGTGTAAAGTGCAACATCATGCCCATCCTGCTGGGCATGGGACGCATCAGGGGTCAAAACCCAGCGATAACCACCGATTTCAACTATAACCTGCCCATTATCCCAATCAACAACAGCACCAACCGCCTCAAACGACTGTCGTAAAGGCAAATTGGCAGTTTGGGCAAATGCCATAACACCACCAGTAACAAACATGACAGCCGTCAAGCCAACTGCTGTCAACTTCTTCAAAAATCTTTTCATTTTAGTTTCTCCTTTAATTAATTTTATCTAAAAGTTTTTCGATTTCAGCTTTACTGCTCCCTTACATACTGTCCGCCCATAAGGTCGAGGGTAGCAACGCCATCCTCGTAAGTGAAAAAAATAGGGGTTTGCATGAAGAACCATCTATCTTCATAACGAGTCAGCAGTTGACCTACAGGTGGCATAAAGGGGGTTATTTGGGCAAGGGTTGCTCTACCAAATCCATCCAAAGCCACAATCCACTGCCCCGCAAGAGGGCTTGCTTCATTTTCTACTTGTGGCACAAAATTGTAGAAACCTAGAAAACGTGAAAAATACTCTGGAGCAATTTGTTCTTCAATCATAGCTTGCCAAGCTTCTATGTCATCAATCCTTTGGGCAGGGATAACCGCACCAAGGGCAGATGCAATAAATACACTTATAGCTTGTTCTTCCATCATCATAAATGAATATCTGCTATTTGGAATTGCTTCACCATAAATAATCCCAAAAGTGCCATCGGACATACGCTTAATATGAGAAACCTCGTCACCGCTGGAGATGGTTATCACGCCATCTGCCAAGCCCACATACCAAAAGCCCAGAGGTCCAAAGTCGTAAAGACCACCAAATTCCTCGATAAATTCTACTAATTCTTCGTCAGACATTGGGTGAGGCGTGGCTTCTGGGTCATATAGGGCTGGAGTATCTGAGACCTCTGCTTGCATTTCGGCAATAATAGCATCAATGTCCATTCCTGTTTTTTCGATAACAGCCATCTCCAAAATTGCGGCAGTCACGGGCGTTGCCACAAACGTACCCGCATGGGTGTTGGTGGACACAAATACGCCAATTTGACTGTCTGTGTCGAAAAGCATATCTGTAAAATAGTGATAAATACCACCAGCATGCCCAGCTATGCTAATTCCTATTGCCATGGTCGCTCCCAAAAACCCTAAGCCATAATGGTTAAAGCCTGTACCACTCATATCCACGTGGTCGGTGTGGCTTTGCAACATATAGTTGATTGTGCCTTGTGTTAGTAATCTACTATCACCACCTAAAAAGTCGTGCATAAATACTGCCATGTCATGCGCACTGGAAAACATACCAGCAGCACCTAATTGCCCAATATGATAAAAAGTACCTTGTTGTCCATCATTATTATAACCCATAGCCACATTGTTAAGAGGGTTTGGCATTTCAAAAGTGGAGCGGTTCATGCCCACAGATTGAAAGATATTCTCGTCAGTAAATTGCACAAAACCTTCAAAATAATTGTCATGTCCCGTTACACGTGCAACCAAAATACTAAGTAATGTCCAACCCAAATTTGCGTATTCATAAGCAGTGCCTTCTTCAAAGCTCATCTCACGTACGGGCAAACGCTCTAAAATATCATTCATGCCACTCTGAATGTGGGTGTCACCCACAGCATAAAAAGCCAAGGAGTAATCCATCATAATTCCCGATGTGTTGCTTAAAAGCATACGTACAGTTATATTATCCGAATTGCCCCCATGTATAAAACTTGGCAACATAGAAAATTCTGGCACATAGTAGACAAAAGGTGTGTCAAGGTCAATTAGACCTTGCTCCACTAATTGCATTATGGCAATCGCAGTAAACGGCTTGGATGTGGAGGCGATTTGAAACAAAGTATGCTCATCCACACGATGCCCTTGCACGCTGTCAGCATAACCAAAACCCTGCGTCCATGTGAAGCCCGTTTCTGCATCAACAACAGCGATGGTCATGCCCATAATGCCACCTTCTGTGGTAGACTGCAAGCCCAACACGGTTGCAAGTTCGATGGTTTGGGCGAATGGTTCGCTAATTTCTTCTGTACCAGCATCCCCAAGCATCAACCCAATATCATCAGCAGAGATGAAGGACAAACTATCCACAATTACAACGGGGGTGGATAAAGTTACGTCAGTTCCGTTATGTTGGGCAGTGGGTGCGTTTGGGGTAAACACCCATTCACCACCGCCATAGGAAACAAAAATCTGCCCGTCATACCAATCAACCACAGCACCAGCCGTTTCAAGGGTTTGGCGTAGGGGCAAATTGGCAGTTTGGGCAAATGCCATAACCCCGCCAGCAACAACCATGACAGCCATCAATCCAACTGCCGTCAACTTCTTCAAAAATCTTTTCATATTCATTTCTCCTTTGTTTTTTCTAACACTTATATTGTAACATATTCCTATTTTTAGTCAATCCCCCTATATGTTGAAGACCACCCTTAAACATATACGCAGGTTACTCTAAAAAGTCTGCAAAGTTATATAAAAATCTCTAGCCCCACATATCTGTATAATTCTAAAAAAATCCCAGCCATGTTGGACTGGGATTTTGAGCATTATCTCTTAGAGAATTGAGGAGCACGACGAGCCTTTTTAAGACCGTACTTTTTACGCTCTTTCATTCTTGGGTCACGGGTCAAATAGCCCGCTTTTTTAAGGGTCGGACGCAATTCTGCATCTGCTTCTAGCAACGCTCTGGTAATACCATGGCGAATTGCACCAGCTTGACCAGTAAAACCGCCACCATGGACATTTACCTTAACGTCAAACTTGGCTGTTAGCCCAGTAAGCTCTAGGGGTTGCTTAACAATGATTTTCAAAGTTTCAAGACCGAAGTAATCATCCATATCACGCTTGTTGATTGTGATTTTGCCATTACCTGGCATAATATAAACTCTGGCAACGGAGGACTTTCTGCGTCCTGTGCCGTAATATCTAGCTTGAGCCATAACGCTACCTCCTAATATTTAATGCCTTTGGAGCAGAACTCCAAAACTTGTGGTTTTTGTGCATGGTTTTGATGCTCTGTGCCAGCATAAACATGCAGACGACGGAACATTTTTCTGCCAATTACAGTTTTCGGAAGCATACCCTTAACTGCAAGGGAAAACACGTCCGTTGGCTTTTTGGTAAGCATGGTTTTGATTGGGATATGCTTTTGCCCACCCATGTAACCAGTGTGACGAAAATACTCTTTTTGGTCCATTTTTTTGCCACTCAAATGCACTTTTTCTGCATTGATGACAATTACATGGTCGCCAGTGTCGGCGTGGGGTTGATAGGTTGGCTTGTGTTTGCCACGTAGCACCTTTGCAACCTCTGTGGCAAGACGACCAAGGGTTTTGCCCTCTGCATCCACCACATACCACTGCCGCTTAATGTCTGCTGGCTTGGTAATTGTTGTTTGTCGCATTTCGACTTCCTCCGTTAATTGAAAATACTCTCAGACAATTGTGTTGTCTGTTGGTAGTTATTAGCCTGTGTCGGCTCTCCTGCGGAGCGACTTGCGGCCACCAAATTCAGATTATACCATGCTTGTAACCCGCTGTCAACCCCAAATTCACAAAAATGATGTATTATTTTTAGAAACTCCACACTAGCCTGGTAGGGGCGGGCATTGCCCGTCCCACTTACGCATACGATACCATAAAATCCCAAAGAAAGGTGCCAACAGAAATGGGACGGGCAATGCCCGCCCCTACCAGTGTATGGCACCCTATTTTTTAGCTACGGAAAACCTCCACAAACTTGTCCGAGTTTTCAATGAAAACCGCTTCCATTTCATGTCCATCAAAGCTTACCTCTATATCCGAGACAAATGATACACAAGTACCACAAGAAGCACTAACCTTTCTTGGCACAGGCATCATCTTGCTTTTTATATTTTGACCTTTTAGAAAATCGCAAAAAACAAAGGCATCATAATGGCTGAAAAACGTAGCAATGTAACTATTCATTTTTAGCCTTCATATGCAACTTATACTCATCGCCGTCTTTTTCGGTTTCAACAGCAAAACCTTGTTTTTCAGCAAAATCTTGGCAGTTTTCAAAAGCATTTTTACTATCCAAAAGCAAGGTCAACTCTTTTTCGGTTTTTAATGCTTGCTTCAGCATAATCAAGGGTTCTGGGCAGGAAATGCCACGTGCATCTAATGTCATAATTACTTGCTCCTTTCTTTTTTGTTGCTGATTATGTTGTAAAGGGCAATTGCTACAGCAACCACAGTAGCTATCACAAATGCTATAGGGGCGTTGTCCGTAACACCTGCACCAGATGATGCGATGGAGAAGTTATGAGCCACCACAGCACCAACCATCATACCAATAACGGTTATGGCAGAATCTGAATTACCACTGCCAGCCAAAACAAGCTGACGGAAGGGGCAACCACCAATAAGCACCGACACAAAACCTACTAAGGCAAGACCCAAAAAGTTCCAAATCCCATCCGTATGGGCAAATGGTGCAGACTCCATCCCTAAGCTAAAGTGACCGAAAATTAGGTTGTATCCCACAAGCACCAGCATCAAAACACCAAACATGGCAAGCATACCAAAGCTCTTGAAAAAGATGCTGTCTCTAATTACTGCCACGGTACAAATTCGACTGACAAAAGCAATGCCACCAACCAACATTCCACCTATAAGCGAAACAATAATCGGTGCATGGAAGGATGCAAAACCTTGCTCTGAAAAGTTAAGAATTGCAGGGAAAAACACCAAAGCTACCAACAACAAAATCCCTATAGCAGGAAACACAAAACCATCAGATTTTTTTGTGGTATATGCACGCCCTAGAGAAAAACCCTTGTTTAGGGCAAACATGCCAGCTACAACACCACCAGCAAAACCAAACAAGCCAACCAAGGCGTTAAGGTCGCCCCTCGCCAGCCTTAGTAACATGGTGGTCGGACACCCGATGAAGATAAACGCACCAATCATCAAGCATATACCCAGAACAAACCTTGTTAACGGTGCAGAACCGCCTTTAACCACAAATTCTTTGCGAATTAATGAAATGACCAATACACCTAATATCAAACCAGGAATTTCTGGTCTTATGTACTGCCCGTTGGCAAAACCATGGAATCCCAGGGCCCCTGAGATGTCACGTAGAAATCAAGCCGTGCAAAACCCAAGGTTAAAAGGATTGCCCATTTGGGAAAGGACTGCCAGCACCAAACCAAAGGCTAGTCCAAAAATAGGTAACTTTAATTTTTTAGTCATATTTTTACCTCCAATGTATTATTTACTCACATTGTACAACATAAAAAAAGTCCTTGCAATATTTTTTATTGATAGGTATAATGTTTGTAATTAAAATCCTTAATAAAGTGGGGTTAGCTAATGAAAAAGGTTTATGTCGACAATGGTTCAACCTCTTTCCCGAAAGCACCAGGTGTATCCGATACCATTAAAGACTTTTTGGACAATGTGGGTTGCAATGTTGGCAGGGGCGGATATGAAGCTTCTTATGATGTCGCTAAGGAAGTATTTGTCACACGCAAACTTTTATGCGATTTATTCAATTTTAACAACCCAAGAAATGTGATTTTTACCCCTGGTATCACTTATTCTTTGAATATGATTTTACAGGGCTTTTTAAGGGGTGGCGACCACGTCATTACCACGTCAATGGAGCATAATGGGCTAATGCGTCCTTTGCACCAGCTTACAAGCACAGGGGTTAGTTATGATGTTGCGGGGTGCAATCCTAACGGCTCTCTCGACCCCGAAGAAGTGGAAAAGCTGATAAAACCAAATACGAAAGCCGTAGTGATGATACACGCTTCCAATGTGTGTGGCACAATTTTGCCTATAGATGACATTGGGGAAATTTGTAAAAATCATGGCATTAAGTTTATTGTGGATTCTGCACAGACAGCTGGTGTTTTAAGTATTGATATGACAAATATTGATGCACTTGCTTTCACTGCACACAAGGGCTTGCTTGCCACGCAGGGCTTAGGTGGCTTCATCATAAAAAACGATTTCGCTGATATGCTGGTCCCTGTCATAACAGGCGGAACAGGAAGTGCATCCCACGAAATTGACCAACCCAACTTCTTGCCTGACAAATTCGAATCTGGAACAATGAACATCCCCGCTATCATAGGACTGAAAAAATCTTTAGAATATATAAAATCCATGGGCGTTAAAGCAATTTATGAAAAAGAGATGCTACTAACCGAAAGATTTCTATCAAATGTCAGCGAGATTGAGGGTGTTGAAATTGTTGGAAAAAAGGATACTTTGAACAGGATTGCCGTTGTGTCCCTAAACTTCCAAAACAAAGATAATGCAGAGGTTTCCGCTAAGCTTGATAGCGACTTTGGCATAATGACAAGATGTGGTCTGCACTGCTCCCCAACCTCCCACAAAACCTTGGGAACATACCCTTACGGAACGGTGCGGTTTTCTTTCGGGCATTTTAATACCCTTGATGAAGTTGAATATATCATCAAGGGTATTAGAGCTTGTATTTAAGGGTTTCGGATTACATTAAGCACCGTTTCTAAAGCATCTATACCATAATTGTTAAAAATATGGGGTTGTGTCACAAATTTGTCAAGGCACGACCCTAAGGGAAGTGGTCACTTAAAAAGTTCACAAAATAATCAAAGTTCTCTAAAAATTCTTCACGTCTGCAATCTTCTTGGAGGTATTCGGTTTCTTAAACAGTCGCTTCATAAGCTCCCCCACAAGCTGATAACAATGCGATTGATGTTGCCTAAAGCAAACCCGTAGGCAATCCTTTTTATCTTAAAGATAACCAAAACAAATACTCCTCCAAAACCAAGTCGTTTTCAAACATAACAGTTGCGTGATACTCGCTTACATAACGGAAATGCCACGGCTCGTAAATTATGTTGGTTATGTGTTGCTTGTAATAGGGGTAACGCAAGACAAAACCAAAACGATGGGCATTTTCGACAAGCCACAACCCTTCGTCCGTCTGCCCAAAGGCTTCTGTTAGGGTGTATGTACCACGGACAGCCAAATCCACCGCAAGTCCAAGGTTATGTTCGCTTGTGCCTGGGTATGCTACCACACGACGGGCGGCTTCAAAAGCCTGCTCCTGCGTGTCGCCAGCGTCCAGCCGTCTTTGTACTTGGTTGTTAAAAAGCCAGCGTTGATGGGAGATGCCACGGTAAGCGGACAGCACAACGATGTTCAAGTCAAGCTCTCCAGCATAGTCTATCATGGCAAACAAGGCATCCGTTGCCCTTGCATCAAAATATCTTTGTCCTATGTACGCAAGTTCTATTTCAAAATCATCATCCATTACATTATAACGGTTTACCAGCTTCAGATACCAAGGTAAAATTGAGTTATCTGCCACAAAGCCTTCTGGAAATTGGTTTTGTGTAAAAAAATCTTGGATTGTCTGGTGGGTGTACCTGTCATGCTCTTGTAAACCCCTTGCTTCACCAGCTTCTCCAACAACTACAGGTTGTGTGGGCGGTGGCAATTCTGGTAAAAGCACCGCCATAGCTGGGGCAGGTTCTGCCGCAAAAAATCCTGGGAAATCTGGTAAAAATAGCAATATAGCCACGGTCGCTACCAAAACAAGTCCCAAGGTAGAAAAAATTATCATTAGTTTTTTCATGGTTTACCTCTTATCCTCTTATCAACTTTTTGAACAAAAAGCGAATTGTAATTTTGTGTCCAAACAACATAATACATAACTGATATATTTTAGCAGAAATGAAAGCAATGGCGATGGTGTATACAATATTAAGTCCGATTATTAGCAGAACCTCCCACGTAGGCAGGATAACCGTGTTTAAGCGGGCTATCATGGCAAAGGGGGACACGAAAGGTACATAAGAAATAACATTTACAAAGGTTTCACTAATAAAAGTGGGATTGCCATGTATCATCAAACCCAGATAAAACGACCCCATTACCGCAAACATTGGCACGGTAGCAAGTGTAGCGGATTCTTGTGTGTCGCCCACGGTTGCCGCCATACCTGCATAAATAAACGACATACACACAAAAGCGATGACAAAAAACACCGCCAAATACACAAATGTTACCATAGGGTAGCCGTAAAATAGATACCCATCACCAAGCATTTCTTCAAGAGGATTGTTAAAACGACTTACAATAAAAATCGAGCTGATAAGAATTGCACCCGTGGTAAGTCCCACCAAAGCCGACGCAATCACTTTACCAAGCATAATTGCCGTGGGTGCAGCGGATGTAAATAACAATTCAACAATTTTTGAAGTCTTTTCCTTCATAACGCTTGCCATTATAGAGCCACCGCTGGACATAACAGCCATAAGGGTCAAAACCAGCAACACATTGCCAATCACCTGCCCAGCTGGTCCAATCCATTCAAAATCACCTACCATCTCGCCATCTTCTTGCACCAAATCTACAATATGCCATTCTGCCGTCACAGGCATATTTGCAACACCTGCCGACACCCCTCGTAAAAATGAGTTCATAAGCTGTATAGACGGCACAAAGTCATAATCGGTGGTTATAACATGATAGATGAGGTTGTCTGCAAAAATCACACCAAAAGCCGCTTGACCCGTGGTAATTGCCCCTTCTAATTCCGCATATGTAGTTGCTTCCCACTCAAATTGCGGAAAATATTCTGCAAGCAAACTAATATCCATATTTTGCATTGTAGTTTCGTCCAAAAACAAAGCAACACCATGGTTAATTGTATCGTCAGAACTAAAGAAGTCAATAATAGCAGGCAAAAAACTAAGTATTACCATTATCGCCAAATAAAACAAAATCGAAAACAAATACGCCTTACGGCGTACAACATTTAGATATTCAAATTGAATAACATGTTTAAGCCCCTTCAACATTGTCTTCACCCACCTTTTCTAAAAATATCTCAAGCAAACTTGGACGAAGAATTGATATGCTGTCAACACCCATACCTTTTGCCTTGTACTCATTAGCGATTGATGCCAAATCCCCGTCCGCTGGGGCTTGCACCTGATGACACTCACCATTTTCTGTCACCACCAGCACCTTGTCACGGGGATAACTGTTTTTTATTTCATGTAAATTGCCAGTAAGCTTTACCACGCCATGCTTGATAATACACACATCTTGACAAAATTCCTCCACCTGTGCCATTTGATGGCTGGAGAAGATTATAACCTTTTGACGTACCGCATTTTCTTCGATGATATTGGATAAAGTTTTGGCATTAACTGGGTCAAGCCCCGAAAAAGGCTCGTCCAAAATAATAATATCAGGGTCGTTAAGCAAAGTTATGGCAAGTTGGATTTTCTGCTGGTTTCCCTTGGACAGGGTGTCCGCCTTTTTCTTCAAATGTTCGGTCATTTCCAGCTTTTCCAACAATTCTGTGGCGGACTTTTTAGCACCCGCAAAACTCATACCTCTAAGTTTGCCAAAGTATATCATCTGTTCCAAAATCTGCACCTTTTGATATAAACCCCGCTCCTCGGGCAAATATCCAAATTTCGCCTTTGATTTGCTTAGGGGCGACCCGTCCAGCAAAACCTCACCGCTGTCACCGTAAATAATACCCATCATAATTTTCATCGTTGTGGTTTTGCCATGTCCATTACGCCCCAAAAGCCCAAGGGTGCGCCCAGACGATGCGGTAAAGCTAACATCTGTCAACACCCGCTTTTCGCCATAATGTTTGTTGATATTCTTAATTTCCAGTAACATATTATCTCCTTTTACGCACTTTTGCCTATTCGTTCAGCATAACACAAACGGACAAGGGTTTCAAGTGGAATTTTATGTGCGGGTGTTTTGGGGATGGCGTTGGAGATTAGTGCAAGCAGTCGTGGTGTGGGCAATGCCTGCCCACACCAAAACCAAACCCCTCCATCGACAATTGGATGGAGGGGTTTGTATGGTAGGGGCGGGCATTGCCCGTCCCAGTTCGACAGGCAATGCCGTACAACCATTGAGATTAGTGCCAGCAGAAATGGGACGGGCAATGCCCGCCCCTACCGTATGTTATTGTTCTAGGTCTGTGCAAGGGATGGTGATTGAGTGTGGGTATGGCATGGGTGGATTTTTTCCTTCTGCAATTAAGGCTATGCTAGTCGCTAGGCTTGCTAGTATTAAAGTCAATAAAAAGCAGGTCAATTTTCTCTTTTTCAAGTTCTTCACCTCCTAGGAGCATTATTTCGTATAAGCCTTTCGATTTATCTTGTATTCTAAGCACATCATTCTTGTAGTCGAGTTCGGTGTAATGGTTTATCATAAACTGATATATATACTGAATTCTGTAGTATTCCTTTCTTTCCATCAGCCAAGGAATGGTTGTGTTTTCGATGAAATCCTTGGCTTCATCGTTTTCTAGGTCTCTGAGATGAGAAAGGGCTACAAAGAGCTTTAAGAAGTAGTCGTTGTCTTTGGATGTTAGCTTTGCGACAGATAGTTCCAATTCTGCAGAGGGGTGTTTTGATGAGATTAGACAAAGCATTTTGTAGAATAGAGTGTCAAAGAACGAACTTTCTCCTTCTTCTGCGTAATCAAATGATTTTTCAAAATATTCCAATGCTTTTTCGAAATTATTTTCTTTTATGTTGATACAACCTGCATTTTGTAAGGCTAACTGATAATTCTTCTCGTCAGCTAATTTTACTGATAGACGCATTGCATCATTTATGTACTTTTTTGCAAGCTCCAAATCCTTTGCCCTGATATATTCAACCCCAAGGTTATTGCCTATAACCATAGCAAAGTAATAAGGTTGTTCTCTATCCAATAAAGTATATGCTATCTCATACTGTGCTATAGCACGGATACACATACCAAGCTCTGAATAACAAAGTCCCATATTATAATGTATCATATGTGCGTGGGGTTTCACTTCAACATAGTCAAGCTTGTATGCCGTAGAAAAGTGCTTTAGTGCTTCTTTGTAATCTTCTAAAAACATTAAAGTAATGCCTTTGTTATAATGATAATGAAACTGGTTTTCGGGGTTTGCTTCTTCAATCTTTGGTTCTGCTGCCCTTAAAATTATCATGGCATC